>Ga0302238_1000369_pt1 | contig 46804 bp, 37 predicted proteins | sample AAG_UR_Asn_MG_FD_193527 | JGI IMG/M metagenome (GOLD analysis project Ga0302238, IMG submission 193527) | Enriched activated sludge microbial communities from anaerobic digester in WTTP, New Holstein, Wisconsin, United States - AAG_UR_Asn | ecosystem: Engineered > Bioreactor > Anaerobic >... | reverse complement strand
TCTCCAGCACCTTTCCCTCAACGCACCCCAAGCTACCTGCTAGCGCCCCCTTCGGCACCAGACCGGCGCACTCCGGCGGCCCACCCACTTCATCCCTGCTGGAGACCTCCAGCTCATAGCCCGGCTCCACCCTGAGGCGCAGGCCCCTGCGCTCGGCCTTCACCATGCCGCTGCACCTGAGCGTGTCGCCCCGGGCCATGGTCCATATCTCCGGACGCCCACTCATGGCCTCCCAGGGTATGCTCACCCTCAGCAGGCCAGAGCCCGTCTCCATGGTCGCCGAAATTCTCCCGGCAGCGCTGCGACTGACTCTCGTGACCAGACCCGTCGCTGTGACCGCACACCGCTCCAACTGGAGGGGGTCTTCCACGTCATCGTAGTCCGAAGGCTCTATCGGGCAGGACGACCGGGCCGGCAATGATGCCGCAGCAGCAATCTCGTGGTCGGGCTCCAGAAGCGCCCCGCAGAAGCCCTGAGCATCGATCTCATCCCCACAGGGTCCCGGAAGTGTCCACAACCTCAACCCTGCCCACACCACAACCACCACGCCCCAACCGCTGATAAGCAACGTGGTCGCCTCCACACGCCTCAGTAGCCCGCCGGGCATCAACGCCGCAGCGCGGCAACAACGGCGTCAACGATCTCACTGGGCGAGAGTCGGGCGCTGTCTAGCACCAAGTCATATATGCTCAGGTCGTTCAGATCGATGCCGTAAATCTCCAGATACCGCTCACGCTCAAGCCTCTCACGAGTCAACGTCGTCTCCCTGGCAACCTCTATGGAGAGCCCGTCTCGGCCCGATACCCTCTCCAGACGCACCTCCTCTGGAGCCTCAACCCACACCGCAAGCCCCACCGCACCTCCACGCTTCAACACCTGCCCCGAGAGCCGCCCCTCCAAGATAACTTCGCCACCAGACGCCAGCTCCAACTGCCGACGGTCCAGCTCCTGGTCTACCTCCTGGTGCTCCCGTGCGTACGCCCCGAAGGAGTTCAAATCCATCCCCCGCTCACGGGCCATCTCCCGGAAAAGCTGCCCCGTGTTCACCCAGCGATACCCCAGCTCGCGCTGAAGCAACCTGCACGCAGTCGAGGTCCCCGACCCCGGAAGCCCCGAAACCGTCACCACCGTCAGCGTCCGCTCACCCGTACCACTCATGACCTCTCTCCTCTTCTGCCCCATATCCGCTATCACCGGGGCCTCCCCAATGTATCGCAACAGGCCATCCAAATTCAGTGAAAATCCGCCGGGACACCTTTCCTTCGCTCTGGACTAAGACCCCAGACACCATCCCGCTCGTTTCCGCAAGTTCAGGGTAGACAGCCCCAATAGCACTACTTATAATCGGGCCGCTTCAGTGCCAGCGAGCACTGTTTTGACTACTAAAATGCTCCGGAGATATCGACCATATGCGAAAAACAGCCCTTGTGTTTATCATATTGTTATATTCTCATACATTATCAGCCAATATGCTTGACACATTTGGCGTATCCTCGAGAAGTCAAGCCATGGGGCATGCCGGTACGGCTTCGGCCACTGATTTCTCCGCTCTCTATTACAACCCGGCACTTCTGGCTTGGGCGCCCGACTCCGTGGCCCTTGAGTTCTCCTACGGCTACTCCGACGTGGAGGTGCTGCTCTGGCAGCGGCCGGCTGGCTACGACCCGGCAAATTACGGCCAGCTTCTGAACCAGCGCTCCGACGACACAGATATTCCACCACTCTACGGCATGACTGCCGGTTTCAACACCAACTTCGGCACCAGCTTCCTCACCGCTGGCCTCATGGCCTACCTGCCAGCCGCGGGGGTTGGCAATCTTATTGGGCGGTTTCCCGACGAGCGCCAGCAGCTCTTCACGAATCAGGTCCACATGGAGCTGGTGGGAGAGCGGCTGCAGACCCAATCCATCCTCTTTGGCGTCGGAATCAAGCCTACCAAGTGGCTGGCCCTGGGTCTGGGCTTCTCCTACGCCTTCAACTCCAGCGCCAGGGCCCACGTCTACACCCCGAACCCTACCAAGCCCGCCAACGTGGAGATCGCCCTGGACGTGGAACAGGACACCGTCCTGGCCGCTATCGCAGGCATCGCCGTGGACGTGGGCAAGGGCTTCAGAATCGGGGCCTCGCTGCGTGAAGAGCAAGGATTCGAACTGAGAGGGAAAAACGAGATCCAGCTTCATGGCATGGAGGGCACCGAAGACTACCTGCTCAACCAACCCATGGACCTCTTCTTCCACTTCGCCCCCACCATGGTCAACCTCGGTCTCTCCTACACCACCGAAGACTTCCAGATCGCCGCCGACAGCTCCTACCTCCGCTGGAGCCGATACCGCAATAACATGGACCAGCCCACTAACTTCGTGGATACCCTGGAGATGGGCCTCGGCGCCGAGATCGACACCTGGGGCGCCAAGACAAGGTTGGGCTTCCGATACGTACCATCCCCCATTCCGGAGCAGACCGGACGCACCAACTACGCCGACAACGACCGCTTCATGGTCTCCACCGGTATCGGCGGGAAGTTCAAGCTGCACGAGACCAACGTCGGGCTGGACCTGCACCTCCAAGCATCGTTCCTGCCCCAGCGGAAGAACACCAAGGCCATCCCCGATGAGTTGGCGGACTGCAGCAGCGCTACCACCTCTTTGTGCGACGAGGAACCCAACATGGAAGGGCTGCAAACAGGTAATCCGGGCTTTCCTGGCTTCTCTTCAGGCGGTTTTATTTTGATGGGTGGCATCACTGCTAGCTGGTATTTTTAGGTGATACATGCGACAACTAACCATTACAAACTATTTCATCATTGCCTTCGTTTTCGTCGCCGCCTGCACCCCGGACCGGAGTCAGGGGCTCTTTGAACCCCAGCAAGGCCCGGTGCAAGATGCTGTGGCCGACACAAGCCCCGGACACGACGGCCAAACCGCTGTGGAGACCTCAACCCTCAACGGCTTCTGGGCCAAGATGGATCAGTCCAGCACCTGCGTTCTGGTCATGGGCGCTGCCATCGAGAGCTACTCTTATAATGTCTCTCTGTACAAGATGAGGGAGCTCTGGCGCGACTCATCCACGGGCCGGGCCTGGGTGCGCATCGAGGCCCCCACATGCCAGAAGACCATGACCCCTATCGTTATGAACCTTGCGGCCAAGGTGCCCACCAAGGTGCTGGATACTATGGTCCCCCCAGTCTTCACCTGCGTCATCCAGGCGGCTGAAGGCACCACCATCCCCGAATCGGGCGACTTCCCCCTCAAAGGAGCATCACTGCATTGCCCCCCCGTGGCCGACATCTGGGGTATTAAGTTCGACAACCCCTACGAAGACCCCATGCCCCAAAATGCTGCCGATTACAGGGTCTACGACCAGGATAAGGACGGCAAACCCGGCGTTACCCTGGTGCTTGGTGACAACATGTGCGACCTCTACCTGGCACAGCGCACCATCGGGATGTTCGACGGCACCTTCAAGGAGAACGGATACCTCGAAGCCGGATTCGTCAGCACCTTGGAGCAACGTGTGCTCGAAGGCACAAAGGGGCTCTGCGCTGCGGAAAACGAGACCCTCGCCAATATCCCACGAAGCAAAGTGTTCCTCATGCGCGTCGACGGCCACGAGGGTGGCTTCCTGGCTGACCATAACGAAGATGGGGATATTGACTGTCAAGACTTGCGCTCCACCGTTGAAGAGTTGTATCAGGAATATGGCGTGGTCCTGGACAAGCCGGACAACGCCTTCTGCAAGTGAGCGGAGGCCAACTCTTGCCATCGGCACCATACATGCCCCCCGCTCCACTACACGGCTGCTCACATATCTCGATCCACCCAGCAGCCGTGTACCCCGAGCCGGCCGAAGGCCGAGTCGAGGGGGGGGGGACGAGAATGGCGAGCAGTGGTTTAGGCTTCGGACACCCCCTCTCCACTTTTTTCGCCGTTTTAGATCCATTCCTGTCGGCCCTCGTATGGGTTGCGCTTGTGCTCCTGGGGTTCGCTGGAACCTCCTCGGCCCCCGGGAAAGATCCCGAAGAGCCAACCGACGAGGAACTCATGGTACGCTATGTTGCTGGAGACCATAGAGCATTCCAAAAACTGATGGAACGTCATCAGCGCATGGTCTATGGCTATATTTTCAAGCAATACTACAATGAAGACAAGGCTTCCGAGATATTTCAGGAGTCTTTCTACAAGGTCATCCGGGGCGCCTCCAGCTTCGACCCGACGCAGCGCTTCCTGCCCTGGATGTTCACCATCGTCAAAAACACCATCCTCGATGACTACAAGAAACGAAAACTCAAACTGCGCTCTCTCCACGAGCCCTTCAAAGCCTCGGAGTCCGATCGCTCACTGCTTGATATCATCCCCGATACCCGCTCCGATGAAGGAGAGCAGAAGACCCGCCTGCGTGAGCTTCAGTTGAAACTCTCCAGCGCCCTGGAGAAGATGAACCCCGACCAGCGCGATGTCTTCCTCATGCGCCACGAAGATGGCATGCAGTTTGAGGAGATCGCAGTGGCCGTCGGCTGCCCCGTCAACACGGCCAAGACCAGAATGCGTTATGCCCTGGAGACGCTGCGCCGTGACCTCAAGGAGTTTCTGCGATGAACGGGCCACAGAACCATAAGGAGCGGGTCGACCACCTGCTCATGGGCGGCTTGTTCGGTGAGCTGAGTCCCGAAGAGAGCAGAGAGCTGGACCTGCTGCTTGCCTCCGACGAAGCCCTGCGCACCGAGTTCCAGCAGAACCGCAACCTGCTGGGCGCACTCTCCCAACTTCCCCAGGCTGAGGTACCCCAGGCAGCACTGGATAACGTGCTGCGTGAGAGTCGACTTCACCTGGACAGGGTCAAGAATGCACAGGGCCTGAGCTGGTGGGCCAGCCTCTGGCGAGAGTTCAGACCCGCCATAGCCATGTCCGCCGCCGCTGCCGTTACCCTGGTTGTAGGCTACTACGCCGTGGAGAACATCGTCCCCGACGACAGAGCCGGCTCCAGACAGCGCATGGAGCAAGAGCTCCGACCCAAAGAGACAAAGGTCGCTTCAGGCACAAAGTTCGAAGAATTGGCCGACTCTGAGCCCGTTATGGCCCCCGGGGCTGCGAAGTCGCCCGCCCGGCCACCGGAACCTGCATCGCCAGCCACGGCCAACGCCGACGAAGAGCTGGCCGGAAGGAGAATGGCGGTCGCGCTGGATCGCACCGACGATAGTGGCGACGGTGAGCGGCGCGCCAAAGCCAATGCCTCTTATGTCGGTAGCCACGGTCACCGTGAAGGCCAGGCAGCGCCCATGGCCAGGGTGCCCGCGGCTCTGGACCAGGCCCCCGAGGCAGCGGAGCAGAAGCCAACTCCCGCCACCCCCGTCGAAGAGGCTTACGCCGCCGCCGAAGAGGAGAGCGCTGCCAGGCCGCCAGCCCCGGCAAGGGCCCGCAGAGACTCAGAGCCGGCGCCCTTGAGCAAGGGCGAAGCTACTAAGAGCGTAGTCGGGGGTGCCGGCGGTGGTGGAGCCCGAGCAGAAGGCTACGGCGCTGGAGTGGGTGGCGGCGCCTCGGTTGGAACCGGCAACAGAGGGGTAGCCACAGGTGCTGACAGGATGCGCTCCGAGCAGAAACGGAAGAAATCGGCATCGGATGGGCCGGACCGCCAAGACGACTACCTCGGCGTAATGGCACGGGAAGATAGCCAACGCCCCTCTACCGTGCCCACCACCGAGGCTGAACCCGAGGGCCAGTACCAGACAACAGGCAGTTCCCAGACAGACGCTAAGAAGAGTGAGCGTGAGGTTGCTCCGCAGCAGCAGGCGCCCACCGAGATGGCCAAAGAGGAGGCCAAATCCGACGACGATATCGCCGCAGTTCAGACCAACAAGCCCGCCGGCACCGACCAACCCCAATCCACCAGTGTCGCCGAGAAATCGCAGGAGGTGCAGCGGGTTGAGGAACCCGCAGTCCAGGCATCCAACGAGAGCCCGGCCAGCCCCTCGGGCGCCGCCCCTTCCGACAACAACGTGCTTGCCGACATGGAAAAGGCAACAGGAGGCGCTGCACCCGGGCCGTCTGATGCCTCAGAGCCAGATTGCCAGGCCCTCTTCAAGAAGGTCCAATCTTTCTTGGCCTCTGCGCAGTTCAAAGATGCAGCAACTACCCTGGCCAAACTCGAGGGGCTGCCCTGCGCCAGCACTGTTCCCGTTGCCCAGAGAAGGCTGGCCAAAGCGAAGATAGACATGGGTACCGGCGAGAAAGCCCGGGCCAAGGCCAGACTTCAGGAACTTGCCGACGAACCGGACACCGCTACCGAAGCCCAGGAACTGCTGGAAGAATTGAAGTAACAACTTCGACGCAGAACATCAATGCTACGGCCTCTGCACGGCACGCTCACAGCTCGCTGTTCGGCTACTCTCCCTCGGGCGCCACAGCGCGCGCAAGAATCTCATCGGCCATCCCCACGGATTGGTGATACCAACGCTGCCTCAGTTCCTGCTTCTGGTCGGCAGTGAGGTCGCCGTTGCTTCCCAATCTGGCGGCCCGGCTGGTTACGGCGTGGAAGAGGGATATGGCCGCCGAAACCGAGACGTTGAAGCTCTCGACGAACCCAATCATCGGTATTCTGTACAGGATGTCGCATGACTGCAGCAGCTCCCCGGAGAGCCCCTCGTGCTCATTGCCCAGCACCAGAGCCACCGGCTTTGTGAAGTCTATCTGCATCAGCGAGACCGACCCTGCCCCCAAAGCACCACCGGCTACGAGATAGCCACGGCTCTTGAGGTGAGCCATGCACTGAGCGGCCGATTCGTGCGTGAGAACATCCAGCCAGTGGTCAGTGCCTCGGGCTATCTTGTGGTGCGGCTTGAACTTCCCCTCGGGCACGATGAGATGCACGTCCTGAATCCCCAGGGCCTCGGCACTTCGAAGGCATGCGGCCTGATTGTGCGGGTCGTGGACATTGTCAAGCACCAGCGTCACGCTTCTGGTCCTCTGAGAAAGCACCCTCTCAATCCGCTCACGCCGCTCGTCTGAAATGAACTGCCCAAGAATCTCTATTTGCTTTGAAATCATCTCAAACCTTGTGGATTACAGCCACCACCAATCCCTGAATCGAGGCCGTTGCTGCATCTTGGCTATTGACCCTGATGGTTTTGAAGCTTGGGTTCTCGGGCTCAAATCGAAGCCCGTCGGCATCTTGGTAGAAACGCTTCACCGTGGCCGAATCCCCCAGGAGGGCCACCACGATGGCACCCTGCTCCGCCGTCTTCTGTGACCTTGCGATGATAACGTCCCCATCGTGGATGCCCGCATTTCTCATGCTGTCACCCACCACACGCAGAGCAAAAAGCTTGTCCGGACGGGTCCCACGAGGCAAGAAGTCGGGGCTCAGAGCCATGCGCCGCTGGATGTTCTCCTCCGCAAGAATTGGAGTGCCCGCTGCGATCCTCCCCACCAGGGGCACAAAGACCACGTCTTCGTTCACAAGCTCTACAGCCCAATCGTTGCCCCGCTGCTCCTCCCGAGGATTCAGCAACGCCAATGCCTCGGCAGTGAGAGAAATCCCTCGTGACAGCGCCAGCGTGCGAGCGATATACCCCTTGCGCACCAGCGCATCCAGATGCTCGGAGACAGCGTTTACCGACTTGATGCTCATGGCTGAGCCCATCTCACGCAGAGTGGGTGGATAGCCATTTTCTGCCGTGAAACCGGCAATGAATTCAAGGGCTTCTTTCTGGCGTCGGCTGAGCACGTCTCCCCCAATGCACTCAAGATCGCATCACGATCGTTATGGAATCTACTGAACGTCCGTTCAGGAGTCAACGCCTTTCTTCCCCATTTCCCGGCCGAACACAACCGGCTGGGAAGTCCATCGCCCTGGGGTGAACGACGCACCAGATGACCGTGTTTGGGGTAGACCCGCAGGGTTACGGGGCGTACAATGCGCTCGTTTTGGGGATGGCCTGTTGAGGAGGAGAACAGCTGCGATGTTTTCCAGACACTATTATAAGTACATATTGTTATCTGTTTCAATATTTATGATTGGTTGCGTCAAAGAACGATGCACCATGGACGACGATTGCCCCTCTCCCAAGGTTTGCGGAGCCGAGGGTCTTTGTGCCTACCAGTGTACCGACGACGACCAGTGTGGCAGTGGGTTCCAGTGCAAAGGCTTCCGTTGTGTACCTGGGGCCAGCAAGCCCGTTGAGTGCCCTGACGACATGGTCCTGGTGCAGGGGATCTTCTGCGTTGACCGGTATGAGGCCTCACGCATGGACGCCACGGCAACATCGTCGGGCAAAGATAGCCGTGCGGCCCAAAGCGTCGCCGGTGTTATGCCATGGGAAGTTGGTGATGACAACGCTACCGCTGCAGCGGCCTGCGAGGCCGCCGGAAAACGGCTCTGCACCGCCTTTGAGTGGGAGCTGGCCTGCCGAGGACCCGAGAGCACCAGATACGGATACGGAAACAGCTACGAGAAAGAGACATGCAACGGCATCGACCTCTATGGAATCCCCGGCTTGAAGCTGCTTCCCACGGCATCCCTTGAGGGCTGTGTCAACGGCTGGGGCGCACATGACATGAACGGAAACCTTTGGGAACACGTCGCCGAAGGAGACGGTACCCAAGTTCGGGGCGGAGCCTTCAACTGCATCGACTCCATGTCGCTGCACCGCTGCGACTATGTTCCAAGGAATTGGGTTCCATCCGCTCTGGGATTCCGATGCTGCTGGACCCCCGACGAGGTCACCCCAAACCCCGACGTCGTAACACCGCCCGATTGGACATCCCAGACCGACACCGGCGATGGAAGCGGATGCCTCGACCCCGACGTGCAGGACAGCATTGAGTTGCTTCACCCCGACGCCAACGATGCTGAAGTCCATGGAGACAGCACCGAAATCGAGACCGGCTGCAAGAGTGACCTTGAGTGCGTCGACGAGGTTGGCCCCCTGGCTCAGTGCAAGGCCCCAAAGTGCGGCGACGATGGGGTCTGTACTGTTGCTGATGCCGTTGACGGCACCCCCTGCGATGATGAAGACCCATGCACCACCGCTGATGGGTGCATGGCAGGGGTCTGCAGCGGCACCCCAATCGCTTGTGAGTGCGTAGAAGATAGCGACTGCGCACTGCTGGAAGATGGTAATAAATGCAATGGAACTCTTATATGTAACAAAGACATAGAGCCGTACAAATGTGCCATTGCGCCGGGCTCCGTTGTCTCTTGTGAACAACCTGCTAATCCCTGCCGAAAATCGGTCTGCCTTCCCGATTCCGGCCTCTGCCTAGAGGTGAACTCCGACACCGGAACCCCTTGCGACGACGCAGACCCCTGCACCCAGGGAGACTTCTGCCAGGAAGGAGCCTGCGTGCCGGGTACAACCAACATCTGCGGTTGCCCCCAGGATATGGCCCTGGTCAACGATGAGTTCTGCATGGACATCTACGAGGCTTCCCGTCCCGACGCCACCAGCATCAGCTACGGCATCGACGATAGCAAAGCTACCAGTCGTGCCGGAGTTATGCCCTGGTTCCCCGTTGACTTGCCCAAGGCCAAAGCGGCATGCTCCGCCGCCGGGAAGCGCGTCTGCACCGTGGCCGAAGTGGGCTTGGCCTGTGGTGGGGTCACAGGCAGGAAGTACATATACGGCAACGACTACTCCGCCAGCATCTGCAACGGCATCGACGCCTTCTGCGACTGCACAAACCCCAACTGCTCCAACCTGGAGCAGTGCCCCTATCCACACTGCTACAACATGAGCGTCACGGGCGAGTACGGCGGATGTGGCGCCATGTTTAGAGCCGTCCCAACAGGCAGTTTCCCGCTCTGTGTCAACGAGTGGGGACTCTACGACGTCAACGGGAACGTCTGGGAGCTTGTGGATATTGGTGACGGCGACTCTTGGTATAAGGGTGGGGCCTATAATTGCGGTGATTCTGAATATCTTCATGATTGCAATCTTATGTTCCAGAACATATCAGCTAAAGGTTTCCGTTGCTGTATGGACAAGCCGGAAGATCTTGGAACTCAGGGGAGTGGGAAATGAGGCGCTTCTTGGAACGGCCTCCTGAAGCTGCATCCTGTGGTGCGGCCGCTTTAGTGTTGATGTTGATCGTCTTCAGCTCAACACCCGGGATGGGATCAGAGAACGACCAGCAACCATCGCCCCAGTGCAGTGCCGATGCGGCATCGTCAGGCAGAACCCAGGTAGAATCGCTCTTGGAGGCCGGGGGGGCCTGCGATGGGTGCGTCGAGACTTTGAAGCCCCTGGTGGATTGCTTCCCCGACGACCTGCCCCTGGTACTGCTGCTCTCCAGGGCCTACGAAGCCAGAGAGAACGGCGTATGGGCCCGGCGGGTGGTTACCAGATACCTCGACGCTCACCCGGAATCCTGCGGCGCCCAGGCCCGGCTTGCCTGGTTGCATCTGGCCAACGCCGACTACCGCTCGGCCGAGGCCACCCTCGATGAACCCGGCTGCACCGGCCTTGTTGCAGACAAGGTGCGATGGCATCTCCTGCGTGCCGAAGCCCACCGGCAGGCCCAGCGTGAAGAGGATAGCGCCCGGGAAGTTCAAGAGGCCATGGTCGCCGGTGCGGTTTATGGGCAGGATGCTCCGCTGCTGGCCAAACTGAAGAGGGGCCTTTGGCCTCTGCGGGGCCAATCCACAGAATTCGGCGCTGAACTCTGGGCAGGATGGTCCAGCAATCCGCTGCTTGGGTCGCCTCTAGATCCCCAGGCAGGCAGCGAAGACCACTCCTCGCCACGAGGCGATGCCAGCCTTCGCTTCAGACAGGCCGGACCGTGGTGGGGGCCCGTGCGACTCTTTGCCGAAATCGGCATCCAGGGACGCTTCTTCTCCGCCGCCGACGTACGTGAGCTGAGCCACATGGGACTCTCTGGGGCGCCAGGTGTTGAGATATCACTCAAGAAGGTCAACATTTCGGCCTCTTTCAAAGCAGACACCATCTGGCTTGGCGATTCAGCGCTGGATGACCCCTTCTACTCTGGGCAACGAGGTGAATTGCTGATTCAAACTCTGCCCGGCATATACCTGATGGCCGGAGGCGGAAAGAGGCTGTTCCAAAACATGGGCCGCAGCCGCATTGAGGGCGACGCCGGCTTCGGTTGGGGGGGCCGTCTCACCTCGGACCTCTTCTTCCTGGGCGGCATCTCCGGCCGCATGCACGACGCTACCAACGAGGCATACAACCTCCGTGGCGCCACAGCCATTACCGCCCTTAGATGGCGCTTCTTTGAGGGCTACAGCATCAGGCTCGGCCTATCGGGCGCCTATGACTCCTATCCCGATTCGGCAGGCAGTGAGGCATTCCATGCCACCGAGGCCAGAGAAGACTACACCGTTCGAGGCAGAATCGGAGTCTGGAGCCCACCGCTGCCTGGTGGGTTCTCTGTAGGCGTCCAGTACGAACCCTCCCGCAGGATTAGCTCGGCCAAGCTCTACGACTTCGCCGATCATTCTTTGATGCTTCAACTCTCCTTCAGCCACTCCAGCGAAGCCTGGGGACCGACAATCGTGCCCGACGAAGAAGGAATCTCCCTGGGATACGGAATAGAATCCACTGGTGGCGCGCTGGAAGAGAGGCTGCAAGACCTGCTGCGAAGCGATGAGGAGTCACAGAGAGGTTCATCATGTCTGGATTGAGAGCACTGTTCCGAGGTGGCGACTATCCCCACACATGGGGTGTAGTGGTCCGTGACGCCGTTATTATAGGCGGCTTCTTCGCCCTGCTGGGGCTGGCAGTCAACCTGCTGCGCAGCGACGGTTTGGCGCTGGTGGCAGAGCAACCCTACGAGATTCTGGTCCCCTGCCCGGAACCCCTGGGCGAAGTATTTCCCGCTGACCCCTCGGAACTGGCCATGGAGGGCTCTCTGGTCATCGACGCCCGCTATCCCGAAGACTTCCAGGAGTGGCACTACTCAGGCGCCATGCACGTGCAGTGGGATGAACTGGACCCGGTGCCCAAAGAGATCGTCGCCGACCTCATAAAGGGGGGCGCCAAGAGAATCATCGTCTACGGCGACGCCAGAGACCCCGATTCGGGACGCGAACTGGCCCGAGAGCTGGCTGGTCGTGGGGCCAGAAATGTCTTCTTCATCGAAGGAGGAGCTCCCAGACTCCAGGGAAAGGAGGTGGACCATGAGTAGGACCTGGTGGGAGACCATTCGTGATTGGTCTTGGCATAGATGGATATCCGTGCCAGTTAGATTTTATTTAGCATATGTGTTTCTAATGGCCTGCTTCCACAAAATTGTTCATCCCGAGCAATTTGCCTTGGATGTTGCAACTTATCAGTTTTTGCCACTTGCGCTTATAAATATCTTCGCTATCACCCTCCCGTGGGTTGAGCTGGGGGCTGGAATCTCGCTGGTGCTGGGGTGGAAGAGCCGCGCTTCGTCGCTGCTGGTATCCCTCATGATGCTGGCCTTCATCGTTGCTCTGCTCTGGGCGCTGCACAAGGGCCTGGACATGTCCTGCGGCTGCTTCGCCAGCAACGCCGTTGCCAACGAGGACCCCATTTCCATGATGACGGTGCTCAGAGACCTGGGGTGGCTGGCCCTGGCACTCTATGTCATGGTGTTCGACAGGAAACCCTTTGGTCTAGAAATGTTATCCAAGCGCTAAATGTGCTTAATTATATTATGCTAATGGAGGGTTGTAATGCAGCGAATTCTTGCAGTTCTTATTATCATCTTCGCCGGCAATGCTTATGCGGCCTGGCCCGAGACCTGTCGTGAACTCTCAGCCTCGAACCAGGAGCGTGCCAAAGAAGTAATGAAGCTGGTCTATCCCCATGACTGCTGCGACGACAACCTGCTCAAGTGCTCCGAAGCCTCCGCCCCATCTCGTCTGGTTGTGCGGCTGGCTTCGGCAGTGTGCAGCAGGGTCAAGTTGGGCGAGGACTCCAAAGCTATCGTCAGGGAGATGGAGAAGCGAGGCTCCAGCATGATGGCCAAGAAGGCCACCATTGACCACAAGGCCATGACCTGGGCAGGCGATAGCAACGCCCCGGTGGCTGTTGTCACATACGCCTGTGCCCGATGCCCATTTTGCTCAAAATCTATCCCCGATATGTACGAAGCAGTAACCAAAGGTGTATTAAAAGGCAAGGCCAAGCTGGCATACCGCAATTTCCCGATCAAAGGCCACGAATTCTCCAAAGAGGGTGGATTCGCTTTCGAAGCGGCCCACGCCATGGGCAAGTTCTGGCCCTACCTTCTGCTGGTCTACAGCCGGTTCGACGTCTTCTGCCCCAAGAAGCTGGCCGAGTGGGCCACGGAGGTGGGCCTCGACCAGGGGCTGTTCCAGTCAACCATGGAGAGCAAAGCCACAAGAGAAGCCGTGGTTGAGAGCAAGCGAGAGGGGCTGCGCAACAAGGTCGAGTCAACGCCGACCTACTTCATCAACGGCAAGCTCTACCAGGCCGACTCCAAGACATGGGCCCTGACCGGAGCGGTGCTGGAAGAGTACGAGCGTGTCACCGGAGTTCTGTGCAAGCCGTAGAGCACCAAAGCGGGGCAAGCATGCCTCGCTTGCCGCCCACGAAAACTATCCTAAACAGTGATGTTGTTAGTACTTGTACCGGAACGAAGGGGGCGAAATCTCTTCTACTTCTCGTAGATCCACATCTCTCTACCGCCACCCGCTGCTATAATGTCGCCATTGGGGAAGAGCCAGACCTTCGATATGGGTCCTGCTGATTCAGGCGTGACTTCCAGCCAGGTATCACCGGCATTCTTGCTGATTGCCACGAATCCTCCGTCATCCGAGGGGATCTTGGACCCCGCCGCTACCACGTAATCGCCTCTCACATGGAGCGAATTGACGCCGCCCTGGAACATCATCCCGCTATCCTCCAGCAGTACCTGAGTCCAGTTATCCTTCTGGTAGGGATCTCCTTCACACTTGTAGATAAGGGGGTAGCCGTAGCTGTTGTCGTAGCCGGCCACAAGCAGCCTCTGCGGTGACCAGACCAGCATGTCCAGCAGTTCGCCGTCGGCGTTCTTGGACTGAAGCGCCATGGTCTGCATATGGAAAGTGGCTCCGTCCAGTTGGGAGGGCAGATAGACCGTGCCAGGCTCGCTGATGGTGCTTCCAACGGCATAAAAGCGATTCTCATGGGCCACAACCCTGCGAACCTGGAACGCTCCCGCGTCGGGATCCGATAGCAGCTCCTCGCCCAACCCCGTCAGCTCCTCAAAATCTCCATCAGCAGGACGATACGCTGCCGGAACACTGGTGAGGGAATCCACCAACATCTGCCCATCGGCAGAAACGGCCACGTTCTCGCCTTGGGATACCTTGGTGTAGACATTGTTACCCTGTTCGTAGAGCCCCTCGGGTTTGAGCACGTCACCCTCCAGAACCTTCCACACGGCGTAGCCCTCCACAGTGTGGAATCCCGCACCGTAAAGCACTCCGTCGGGACCACGCCGAATATCGTTCACCCGCACCTGCTCAAAGTGGCGCAGCGACTCCCAGCTCCTGCCACCATCCTGCGTAAGGTACATCCCCTTCCCCTCGGCATTCTGCCCGCAGCCGGCATACCCCACCTCACGATCGTCAAACCAGAGCGCATTAGTCGCCGACCCGGGGCAAGGCCCCTCCACCAGTTCCCAATCCCCATCATCGCCAGGCCAGGTCGCCCCCTGCGAGGAGTAAGGATCATCAACCTCCGACGAGGATTCGTCCTGCGGAAAGACGCACGATGTGACCACGAAAGAGACAGCCAGAACCAACGGTATGATTCGCATGATGGCCTCCGGAAAGAGCAATGATACTGCTTCTCCGAAGAAAGTGTAGTGCCATCTGCATGGACCAGCTCCAAGAGAAGCAGCGGCCCATACGCCCTGCCCCTTCACTCCCCCTCCAAGCTGCCTCTTCCCCACCCGCCTCGCTGCCGCAACCGAACCACCAACCACCAACCACTAACTACCAAATCACCGTTAGCAACGACCACCCACCAATTACAACCCACCCACAACAGTTCCGATATTTTAGATCGCTTTTTGCATATAGACTCGTGGTTAATAAATGGCGACTCATTGCGCAGCCCCTTCCTTACGGGCGGGGCTCGGAATCGCACTAGCAACCCTTGATTCAATGGCCGTCTTGCAACACCGTATTACTAAACGGCTAACGCCACTATCAGGGACACCCCGGTCATCATCAACCTTCGAACTCAATGCCTCTCATTGCAGCTTGGCGCTTCGGTGCCCTGGCTTAGAGCTTCAGATGCTTCCGAATACGACTTGCGGCCTCTTCTACCTGCTCCAGGCGAGGCACCAGCGCGAATCGGACATACTGGTCACCAGGGTTGGTGCCGTCGTGGGCCGTGTCCGTTATCCACGCCCCGGGCGTCACTACCAACGCCAGATCGTCCGCCAGAAGCTTCTTGGCAAACTCCACCGAATCGTATCCATCCGGTACCCGCTGCCATACATAGAACGTCGCCTCGGGCATCTCAACTGTCAGGCCAGCATCACTCAGAGCCCCCAGCAGAACGTCCCGCTTGCTGCGGTAGAGATTGCGCATGTAGGAAACATGCTCTTCGTCCCCTAGCGCTGCTATGGCACCGTCTTGTATAAAACTCGGAGTTCCCGAATCTATATTTGTCTTAAGTTTCTTCATGTTACCAATTACATTTGCATCCCCCGCTGCCCAGCCAACCCTGTATCCTGTCATGTTGTTTCTTTTCGACATTGAATAGAATGTAATCACGCCCTCTTTAGCAACTTCAAGAATCGAGTGCGGCTTCTCATCATAATAAATATCAATATAGCATCCCTCGTCGGCAGCGACAAGGATTTCGTATTTTTGGGCCCAATCCACAAGCTTCTTATAGTATTCAATTGAGGCAATACGGCCCGTGGGCGAATTCGGATAGTTTATCCAGATAATCTTGGCCTTGCGGGCAATCTCTTCTGGAATCGACTCGAAATCCAACATAAACCCGTTGGCCTCGGTCAAGGGCGCAAAATAGGGAATCCCCTCCGCAAAGAGGGTGCCACGCTTCATCGGTGGATAGCCCGGAGTAGGGATTATCACCACGTCACCGGGATCGAGATAGGCCTCGGGGAAGTTGAAGATGGCCTCTTTGGAACCCAGCGTTGCACAAATCTCCGTGGCAGGATCAAGCCGGACGCCGAACCTGCGCTGCATCCATTGGGCCGCCGCTGTTCGGTACGACTCCATGCCTATGTAGCTGGGATAGCCCGTGCATGCATGGTCATCCACCCCCTTCTGAGTAGCCTTGCGAACCAGTTCCGGCGTTGGGTCCAGGGGATCCCCAACTCCAAAATCGATGGCCTTGATGCCTCGCTCCTGAAGCTGCGCCACAAGTCTGTCCACTTCAGCAAAGGCGTATCCGCCAAGTGACTGCAATCGTTTCGATGGAGATATGCTCATGTTGGTGCCTCCAAGATTCTTGGGGCCGGATGGTAGTAGAAAGGGCCATGGGAGGCAACACCCCTTCACCACTGGTCCCGCCGGCCAGGGGACAGAGCTATGCCGGCGACGGCGACGGCGACGGAAACGGAAACGGCCACGGGCTGCAGGAGAACGGCGGGACAGTGGGACCGGGGACAGAGCTATGCCGGCGACGGCGACGGCGACGGGGAACAGGAGAACGGCGGGACTGCGTACGGAGCAATGCCGGCGACGGCGACGGCGACGGAAACGGGAACGGCGACGGGGAACAGGAGAACGCCTCAGAGCGGCCAGGAAAATCCCCTCTCCCGGTCCGGGAGAGGGCAGGATGAGGGCCTCACCGTGATGGGCGCCAGCGAGACCAATTCCCGTTTGGAACCGGAATGACGTCGGCCGCACCGGTGAGCAGCATCTCGCCGCACTCAAGGGTGCCCGGCCCCAGGAGCTGGTCCAGGAGGTTCCTCAGCACTATGGGCGATAGCCCCGGCGTGTGGCTGGTCAACAGAACAAAGGACGGTTTGTCCGAAAGCACCGCCTTGCACCCCTTCAAGGTGGTCATCAGATCCTTCTCGATCTTGTACAGCTCTCCCTTCTTCCCTCGCCCGAAGGAGGGGGGGTCGAGGATAATGGCATCGTACTTCTTCTGGCGGCTCTGCTCGCGCACCAGGAACTTGATCACGTCGTCCACGATCCAACGGATTGGGGCAGACTCCAGACCGTTTAGCTGGGCGTTCTCTCGGGCCCAGTCGACCATACCCTTGGATGCGTCCAGATGACACACCTTCGCCCCCGATCTGGCAGCGGCCATGGTCGCCCCGCCAGAGTAGGCAAAGAGGTTCAATACGTTGAGCTCCTGGGAGCGGGACCGCTGGTCGTTGGTCAGGGTTGCGGTGATCCAGTTCCACAGATCCCGGGTCTCTGGGAAGACCCCAAGATGACCGAAATCCGTGGTGGAGAGTCGCATCTTGATGTCGTTGATGGTAACGACCCAGCTCTCGGGAAGCTTCTCCCGCCCCTTCCAGTTGAGGCCGTCTACTCTATCGAAGGTTGCGCTGGCACGGCCCCACAGCTCCGGTCTAGCCGGCTCCCAAATGGCCTGCGCACAGGGGCGGGCTAGGACAATGCTGCCGAATCTCTCCAGCTTTGCCCCGTGCCCGCTATCGACCAGTTCGTACTGATTCATCACACTCGACCAAAGCGGCCGATTACTCCTGGCTGGCCATGTACTGCAGCAGATCGGCGATACGGCAAGCGTAGCCGTACTCGTTGTCGTACCAGGTCACCAGCTTGAAGAATCGCTTGTTGTCCTTGAACTCCACGCCGGCGTGGTAGTCGAAAATCGAACTGCGGCTGTCCCCTACTATGTCCATGCTCACCAGCGGATCCTTGGTGAAGCCAAAAATCCCCTTCATTCCACCCTCCTCCAGAGGCGTGTTCGCTGCTTCTTCAACCTTGGCAGCAATCTCGTCCAGAGTGGCGTCCTTCTTGAGAATCACAGTCAGGTCAACCACCGAGCCCGTGGGGGTGGGCACGCGGAATGCCATGCCCGTCAGCTTGCCCTTCATCTCAGGCATCACAAGCCCAACGGCCTTTGCCGCACCCGTGGTGCTGGGAATGATGCTCAAAGCACCGGCGCGGGCCATTCTCAGACGGTCCGGTGCGGTCTTGTTCACAGGGGTGTCCACCATCTTCTGCGTGCTGGTGTATGCATGAACCGTGGTCATGAGCCCCGTCTCAACACCCCAGTTGTCGTGCAGAACCTTCACCAGCGGCGCCAAACCGTTGGTGGTGCAGCTTGCATTGGAGATCAGAGTGTGCACCGCTGGATCGTACTCTTTATGGTTCACACCGATAACCACCGTCTTCACGTCGGCATCCTGCTTGCACGGAGCCGAGACCAGAACACGCTTTGCCCCGCCGGCAAGGTGCTTCCTTGGATCGTTGGCGGGTTTTGCCGTATCCACGAATATTCCGGTGGATTCAAGCACATAGTCTACCCCCAGCTCTTTCCAGGGCAGCGTGGCAGGGTCGGTGTTGGCGTAGAATTTGATGGTCTTGCCATTAATAATTAGATTGTCTTCCTGGACTTCGACGGTGCCCTTGAAGCCTCTGTAAACAGAATCGTATTTCAACATATAAGCAAGAACTTCGAGCTTGCTAATATCATTTATTGCCACGACTTCGATGTCCGGATACTGATTCGGATTCTCAGCGAGAACCTTCAGTACCAATCTGCCAATTCTTCCGAAACCATTGATTGCAATCTTAACCTTCGCCATGATTCCACTCCTTGTTGATGGTCCGTAAGACCGGCCCAAGTTTGTGCTTTTCGGCGCTTTTGTCAAGGCCGAACCCCCCGAAATGGAGCCCTATCCTGGATGATAATTTGGTCCACAGAGCGATGGCCGCTAGAATGGCGCCCCTTGGGTTGCCATCTTCCCAGTTCGTGGCTGAGGAGGCCCCGTTGGTATTTGTCAGTCACGATGTGCCTGCAAATTGGAGGAAGCCCTTGGCTGTGACAGAAGTATCAGGAATAGTGGCGGGTTATGTGGGTTGGAGTGATATGCTGTTTTGTTGATTAGACCACCACGGTCTGCAACTGAGTCCGGCCAGCCCGGACCCGGGAGGTACGATGCCAGGTTCTATTGCGGTTGCACTCTGCTTCGGTCTCTTCGCCACAGGCTTCCCCGTTGACCAGGCCTCCGGCCAACTCCGTGACGCCTCCAAATTCGTCATGTCGGCCAGCCAACAGCAGTCGGCCGGAATGGACCTTACGCCCTTTAGCCAAGGCCATCCCCATTGGAAGCGAGGCGATGAGCTCTGGGCCGATGGAAAGCAGTCCGAGGCGCTCAAGGCCTTCGCCAAAGCGCTCAAGGGCATGAAGAGGGGAACCGACGAATGGGCCGCCCTGGCCTTGAGAGTGGGGACGCTGCTCAAGGACGCCGACAGATGTGCCGATGCCCTCCCATGGCTGGACAAAGCAGATATGGAGAGCTTCCTTGGCCGAAACTGGGCCAGATACGAAAAGGGCCAGTGCCTGCGCACCCTGAAACGGGGCGACGAAGCGGCCCTCGTATTCCAGCGTGTGGAGCCCTGGCACTCCAATATGGCCCTTGTTACCCGTTGCCTCTGCTTTGCCCTCCTGGAGTCGGGAAAACGGGACGAGTTCCTTCTTTGTGCAGCGCAGCATCGAGAGAAATTCGGATCAGATCCCAAGCTGCTCGGCGACGAGGCCCGAATCATGAAAGAGTCCGGCCATGCTGCCAAAGCAGCGGATCTTCTCCGCATGATCGCCTCCAAACACCCCACTTCCAGCGCGGCAAGGGGGGTTCTCAAAGAGCTCAAAGAGCTGGCCCCAAAGGCTGGTCCTTCAGCAGAACTGACCAAGAGCGAGTGGGTGAGCCGGGCGCTGGGGTTCTACGATAGGCACAAGTTCAAGAGTGCCCTGGGCGCTGCCGAAATCGTCCTCGATACGGCCACCCCGGCCAGCCGGGAGTGGTGCGATGCGGCGGCAGTCAAGGGTGCGGCCCTGGCACGCGCCAGAGAACAGACCAAATCGTTGCCTCACTTCGAAACGTGGCTCGAAAAATGCCCCACCATGCTCTCGGATATCTACCTCTACAGAGCCTCCGAGGCCGCCAGAGCTGCCGGGCGACCCGACATGGTGAACCGCTTCGTTGATGCGATGCTCAAGCACTTCCCAACCTCTCGATACTGCGACGACGTGCTGCTCTTTCTGGCCAGGGCCGAAGAGCGGGCCGGCAACAGCAAGGCCCGGGAGAAGGCTCTGAATCTTGTGCTGGAGCAGTATCCTACCGCTGACATGGCTTCCGAGGCAGCATTCCAACTGCTCTTCCCCGCCTTCCTGGACAAGCAGTACCAGAAGGTCATCGACCTGGCCCAGAAGTACATCCCGTTGCTGCCTCAACGGGAAGACTACCGCACCGATGGTAGGCTGGCTTACTGGCTTGCCAGATCCCTCACCAAGAAGGGCAAAAAGGCCGCAGCAAGAGAGGTCTACGGTGAGATTCTCCGGGACTACCCCCTGAGCTGGTACGGGCTGCTGGCCTACCTACGCCTGGAAGAGACCAAAAAGGGGCTGGGCGAGAAAGAAGTGGCCCGGGTCACAGCGGCCTCCATGCCCCTGCTGCCCTCAATGTCTCAAGTGCTGGCCTCGGCTCCTTCGCACCTTCCGAATCTGCAGGCTGGAGCCCTGCTGCTCAAAGCCGGGCTTACATCCGAGGCCCGCTCGGAGTTCACCCAGGCCTTCGCAATCCTGGGCTCCGGCGATGTCTCAGTGCGCCTGCTTGAGGCGGCCCTCTATCACGTCAGTGGACATATCTCCATCTCCCACCAGATAATGAGAAGAGCAATCCCCGAGCACGCCTACACCTGGCCCAAAAAGGAAGACGACCGCTGGTGGCTTGTGGCCTATCCCCAGGGCTACCCCGAGAAGCTCAAAGCCGAAGCCAAGCGCCAGGGAGTACCATGGTCCTTCGTCATGGCAGTCATGCGCGAAGAGTCTGGCTTCAACCCCGAAATCGTCTCCTACGCAAACGCCTTCGGCCTGCTTCAGATCCTTCCCAAAACCGCCTCGGATGTGGCGAAAAAGAAGATCACCGGCGAGCAGCTCAAGAACCCGGATATCAACATCCCCATCGGTGTTGAGTACTTCGCCTGGCTGCTGAAACGCTTCGAACACCCGGCCCTGGCCGCTGCTGGATACAACTCGGGCCCAGGCGGCGTTCAGAAGAGCTTCGGACGCTACGACGGACATCAACTGGACGAGTTCGTGGAGAGCATCCCCTTCGACCAGACCCGACGATACACCAAACGGGTGGTCTCGTCGGCCTGGCGCTACCACGTTCTTTATGGAGACTCTGACTGGAGTAAGATCGGATTGAAAATCAAGCGGCCCAAGAAGTAGACTTACCCACGGCGCTTAGCCCCCGCAAGTTACCTTTATAGTATAGCTGCCTTCTTCGCCATTATAGCCGTCAATTACTATGAAGTAGGTGTTGCCTGCAACAGCATCGATGGTGATGTCGTTCAAGCCCCAGTCCATGCACTCCGAGGCCAGGCACGATCCGTCAGAGGCTTCGCTCAACACCATAATGTCGAGATCGGCACTCTCGTCGCTGAGCGTGAAAGTCACTGGGCCCGTGGCTTCGGCCTGGAAGATATAGGTGTACTCGGCGCCGGGGTAGTCGAAGAAGTTGCACCCATAGTTGTCCAGAAGATCCGTTGCGCCAGGATTCAAGGTCGACCAGGAGTCAGATGAATCACAGTAGAGGGTCCAGTCCGGCACGCACTGGTCAAAGGGACACGCCTCGCTGCCTGGCAGGCAGTCCTCGCTGTCTTCGCAGTCTACAAGCCCGTCCTGGTCATCGTCGATGCCGTCGGAGCAGTTCTGTTCGGTCAGTGGCACGCAGCCCACGGTGATGGTGAAGAGGCCGGTTCCCGGCAAGGCGCCACCCTCGAAGCCGTCGACCACGAAGAAGTAGGTCTTGCCCGCCTCAGCCTGGAACGATGCCGTCGAATAGTCAAAGGCTATGCAGGCTGTGGGCTGGCAACCGGTTCCCGAAGACTCAAGGATCATGACGTCGGTGTCGGCTTCTTCCTCGGAGAGGGTCACAGTTACCGTGGCGTCGTATTCTGCTGTAAAGCTGTATGTGTATTCAGGAGCAGAATAAGTAAATATAGAGCAGGGATAGCTTTCTATGACATCAGTGCTGCCTGTCCAGGAGTTGTCCCATCGGTCGGTTCCACCACATACCAGTGTCCAGTCGGGTTGGCACACGCCGCAAAGCTGCGTTCCGCCGGGCTGGCATACACCTTCCAGGCAGAAGTCTCCTTCGGTGCACGGGTCGTTGTCATCGCAGGCGCCGTCGAAGTTGGCGGCTATGCAGCCCACCACGGGGTCGCATGAATCGGTGGTGCACTGGTTGCCGTCGTTGCAATCGGGTGCGCCGGTGCCGGTGCAGAGGCCCTGCTGGCAGAGGTCCGTGAGCGTGCAGGCGTTGGAGTCGTCACACAGTCGGTCATCGGGGGCATTGATCTTCTCGCACAGCCCCGTGGCCGGAACGCACTCGGTGCGCTGGCACTGGGTATCGGAGGAGGTGTCGCAGGTGACGATAGAGTCGGGATCGATGAGGCACTTGTAGCCAATGCAGCGGTAGACACCATTGCAGAGGTCTTCGTCGTCACGCTCGGCACAGTCGGCATCAACGGTGCATGTGCACTCTGGGTTGGGCTGGCCCTTGCATACGCCTTGAACGCAGATGTCGTCCAGCGTGCAGTAGTCGTTATCGTTGCAGGAGTTGTTGTTGTAGGTGTAGACGCAGCCTATTGCGCTGCTGCAGCCGTCCGACGTGCAGATGTTGCCGTCGTCGCAGACGATGTTCTGGCCCTTGCACAGGCCCCCTACGCAGGTGTCGTTCTTGGTGCAAGCGTTGGCATCATCGCAGGTGGTAGCATCGGCAGCGGCCTTGACTTCGCAGGCCCCAGTCTCGGGGATGCAGGCCACGGTCTGGCATGAGGTGGTGGGGACGTCGGCGCAATCCACGACCGAACCCTCTTTCACCACGCAGCGCTTGTTGATGCAACTCATGACTCCGTTGCACAGATCACCGTCGTCAACGCAATCCTCGTCGGTGTTGCAGTTACAGGTGGGATCGGGGTCGCCCACGCAGGCGCCGTTGACGCACTTATCGTTGATGGTGCAGGGGTCGCCATCGCCGCAATTCCCCTCTTTGGGTGCATTCACGCATCCCGTTGCAGGATCACAAGAGTCCTGGGTGCAGGCGTTGTTGTCGTTGCAGGCCACTGGCAGACCAACGCAAGCGCCCGCAGAGCAGTAGTCGTCTTTGGTGCAGGCGTTGGCGTCGTTGCAGGCCGTGCCGTTGAGTGCAAGCTTGTTCTCGCACTCGCCGGTGGAAGGATTGCATGCGTTGGTCTTGCAAGGATTGTCCGTGCCAGGGCACATGACAATAGAGGTAGGATCGTTCTTGCACTGCCCTGAGATGCACTTCACAAGACCGTTGCAGAGATTGCCGTCTTCGAACTGCTGGCACTCAACGTCGCTGGTGCAGCCGCTGCAGTCGGGCAAGGGTTCGCCTGTGCAGACGCCCTGCTTGCAGCCGTCGTCCTTCGTACAGAGGTCGCCGTCGTTGCAGGAGGTTCCGTCGGGGGCCGAGGTCTTGGTGCAGCCGGTCGCCGGGTCGCAACTGTCCGTGGTGCACGGGTTGCCGTCGTTGCAGTTCACCGTAGTGCCCAGGCACGTCCCGGCCGTACACGTCTCATCCTTGGTGCAGGCGTTTCCATCGCTGCACGGCTTGCCGTTCTCCAAGTTCTTGTACTTGCACTGGCCGTCCTGAGGATCGCAAGAGACGCTCTTACAGGCCACCTCGGGCATGTTGCTGCAGTCGACCGCACTCGTAGGATCGGCCACGCACTCCTGGTTGATGCACTTCACAAGACCGTTGCAGAGATTGCCGTCGTCGTACTTCACGCAGTCGGCGTCCCCCGTGCATGGATCGCATATGGTCTCGCCGCCAACACAGGCCCCATCCTTGCAGGCGTCGTCCTTGGTGCACTTGTTGCCGTCGTCGCAAGGCTGGGTGTTGTTGACGAACTGGCATTCGCCAGTTTCGGGGTTGCACTGGTCGTCAGTGCAGATACTACCGTCCGAGCATGCTTTGGGCTGCCCCTTGCACTGCCCTTGCAGGCACTGGTCGTTGTCCGTGCACTTGTCACCATCATCACAAATCTTCCCGTTGGTCGAATCGATGACCTGACATACCTTGTCTACACAGGCAATCTCCTGACACGGACCGGGAAGCCCCTTGCCCGTGCAGTCGGCAGCGGTGTTGCAGCCCTCAGGGGTGGTGTCGGGCTGGGCCGTATCCTCCTGCCCCAGGTCAAAAAGAATGGCATCTGTGCCCGCATCTTTCTGATCTTCCTCCATTACAACGGTACCCCCACCGCCGCAGCCAGCGGCCAGCGCTAGTGCTAGAATGAAACTCAAAATGCTCGTAATCTTCATACTTCATCCTCCAATAAATCGCTTAACTCGGTATTACCGACGCTTTGGGCGCGCATCGTAACTCCGATCTGCCCCTGAAGTCAAACCAAGGTCGCCGTTTCCGCATGGCGCTTGACTGAGAGGCAAGGCGCTTGTCTAGCACCAGTGCACGTGGTAGCTTCGCACGCAGTTATGGAGGGTCTCATGAGGAGATTGCTGCTAGTTGCTGTGGCTTCAGTTGCTATGTGGACTCAAGCTTGCGGCGGGGACGATTCTGCGCAAGTGCAAGACGCCGTCACAGACACCACTGCCTCGGAGCTGGAAGTTCAGGCCGAAGTCGTTGAAGAGATCGCTACCCCTCTCGTGGACTTGCCATGGGTCGAGATGGATGGCGGCCTGCTCACGGGGGTCAAAAGCATCAAAGGCCTTGCTTGCTCGGGAAGCAGCGTCTTTCTCTCGGTAGACTCCTCGGACCCCGAGACCACGGGCACCTGGATGCTCGATCTGGCCTCGCAGCAGCCGCTTACCAAGTTTTTCGAAGGCTACGGCTCCATCGCTGCCACGGAAACCGGCCTGCTGGTTGCTACCTACGGCGGCCCTAACGCCACGGCAGCAGTGGTCCTGGTACAGCCCGGGGCCGATGCCGTTGACCAGGGTTTCGCTGTCCAAGCCACCGAGGTCAAAGAGCTGATTTACTCTTCGGGCAAGACCATCATGATGGCCAAAGACTGGTCCAACGCTCAATACACCATCTTCCGGGGAGGGCTCAACGCAGGTGCTTTCGAACAACTGGGAAAGACCACCGACGAAACGGGCATGAGCATCTACACCGACGGAACTGATCTCTACTTCCTTACCCTGCTCAACGGAACCGTAGGCGCCGCTTGCCGGCAACTGCCCATTACCGCCGGCCCCGAGGATACCTGGGTCGCCTGCCAGGGCTTCCCCGAGTGGGTACAGACCAAACCCACAGACCCCTTCAGCATCCGTGCCGAGGTCTTCGGAAGCGGGTCGGATATGGCCGCCTGGTTCAAGGTCTCCAACAAAGGCACTAATGAGTATCACGTATACGCCGGAGCGGCCGGCAACTACATCACCCTGCCCGGATTCCCGGCCAATGAGCCCTCGGCCTGGCACCACACAGGCAGCGATGTGCTGCTTGGCTATGTGGGGGGCTCAGGCAAATCCGGCGCCTTCGCCGCCTCCAAATCCGGTGGTGAACCGGCCAGAGACCTCACCGAAGGACTCCTCTCTCCTGCCCACGAGAAGGATGGTGTTGCTGCTTTCTGCCAGTCCAACAAGCGCCTCGTTGCTGCCTGGTTCGCTTTTGGCGGTGGTGGATCTACGGTGACGCTGTTCCAGAAGAGCCTGGACTAAACTTCTATTATTAGTAAAACTTGGTGCTGATGTGCAAGTAGATAAAGAACTTATAAAGCGGTTTATAAAATTCGCTATTGTCGGTGGCTCTGGGGTTTTCGTCAATCTTGGTATCTATTTTCTACTTACCAGACCCACAGGCCTTGTGGATAGCATGTGGGGCCGAAACCTGGCCTACGCACTCTCGGTAGAGCTCTCCATTCTCTCCAACTTCATGCTCAACGACCGGTGGACCTTCCGTGACCGATGTGAGGGAGTCGCCTTCAAGCACCGCTTCTTCCGTTTTCACGTGGTGAGCGGTGTCGGATTCTTGATCAATTGGGGGGCCTTTGCTCTCCTGAACTGGGCCGTGGAACGAGGCAGCCTGACTCTGCTCGGTTCCATGGAGATCATGGGCAAGGTTCACAACCTCGACGACATCTTCGCTGCCATGATCGGCATTGCTGCGGCCCTAACCTGGAACTTCGGCGGGAATCTACTCTGGACCTGGGGACGTCGTTAGCTACTGCTCAATCCAGGAGTTGGTCCAGGCGGGTCGGGCAGGTAGCGGGTCGTAGCTGAGTCGGCCTTTCCAGTCTTCGTCAGTCAGTCGGTTGAACCCCGACTCGAAATGCTCATAGTAGGACGAGACCGGACCGACGTAGGCCCTGGTGCCGCAGGTGGTGTTCACCACCATGACCATGGCATTGGCATAGCCCGTTGCAACGTGGAGGATGTTGGTGCTGTTCGGGTCTGTGTGCACGTCGGCTACCGTGGGGTCGAAGTCGAAGGAGGTGTCGTTGCCGTTGAAGAAGAGGTTGGCGTACCAACCCGAGAAGGGCAACGAACCGCACATGGATTCGTCCTGCACCAGCTCCTTGATGAACTTGGTCTCCTCGGGCAGGCGAGGCTCCTGGGCAAGCTGCCGGTCTGCGATCTGCTTGAGCATGATGGCAGCGGTCTCAAGGTTGTTGAAGTAGGTTTCAGCTTGCTGCTTTCCGTAGGGGGCGACGTCCAGTTCCAGCCCCTGAAGCATGGCCCGACTTCCTTGGGCAAACTCGGCGATCTTCTGGTAGAAGGCCGGGATGGGCTCCACGTAACCGTCGGGATAGTCGCAGGCAACGCCGGTGTAAGACTGCTTGGCGTAGAGAATAGTGTCGTGTCTGAGCTCTGCCCAGGAGGCCAGCCCCGTGTGCATCAGCTTACGGGCATACTCTTGCGTCCGCATGGCCTCAGGGTAAGCGCTGCCTGAGAAATCGCCGCCAAGGCTGCGGATAGAATCGAGCCAGACGTTGTACATGCTCTCTTGCCAGAAGGCCGGCGCATAAGCGTCCACAAGGCCACGCAAGACCGACAGGTTGCCGGAGTAGTGGTAGGTATCCAGCTCGGACTGAAGCGGAGGAAGAGCCTCCTGGAAGCCCAACACGAACATGGCATCCAGGGGGCTGGGCATGTATCGATGCTGCGCTTGGCCCTGGTAGTAGATTCTATCAAAGACAACATTGGAGAAAACATAGGAATCAACAACGAACCTTTGGCCCATGAAGAGGAAGATCGGGGGCAGAATCGTGGGCTTGTCGGACATAGGATCCACGGCGATGATCTGGCTGAGAATCTGCTGATTTCCAAACCCTCCGGACTCCAGAAGCTCCATGACGGGCTGAGCAACGGCGGGATCGGCAAGGTCACCCAGCGAGGGTGCCTCGGTCTGCGTCATGAACTGGTCCAACTGCGTAGGCGTCAGGTTGTCGCTCTTGCCAACGAAGACCTGTATGGCCTTGTCGAAGGAGGCCCAACTCTCCAGCGACTGACTCTCAACGATGGTTCTTCGCATGATCTCCGATACCAGGAACTCACGGTGAAAGCGGGTAAGGACTATCTCGGTCCTGCCCAGCCATATCATCGCCCTGAAATATTGCTCCAGCTCCTCGGACAGCGTGTAGTGCCCGCGGGGCTTGAACTGCGAGAAGTCATAAGCACAACCGGGCCCCGCACATGGATACGGGCGTCCAAACAGGGTGATCAACTCGGGTTGCAGCCCTTCAACCTTGGCCAGCAGCTCGTCCCGAATCGCCACGTTCTCGTCGAAGATTGGTGCTACCGCTGCGCCAGACAGAAGCGATCGGGCCATGGTGTAGAAGAGATCCACGTCGCCCATGGCTTCTATCAAGAGAGGTTCTTGAACCCCCTGAGCAAGCTGGCCCAGTTGCTGGTGTGTGGCTTCCAGAATGGACGACATCAGCGGAATAAGCGTGCTCTCTTCAAATTCTCTGAGCATAGTATCATATGATTTATGCACAGCAAATAGGATTGAATCAGTTGTGATCAACACTGGGATGTGTTCTACGAACAGGTCCCGATACCCCATGGGATGGCTGGGGTACCTTACCGAGTCGATGACTGCGAAGCCCAACTGACCAATGGTCTCGAGATGCTTGGCGCTGAGCTGCAGCTTCTCAGTGATGAGGTCCATGAACTCTGCCTCCAGAGCGTCGAAACCTATGCCCGCAAGGTACGGCCGCTGCTGGTAGTGCTTCTCCATGAGCTGTTCAGTTGACATGTCCTGGGCCTCTGCCAACAGCGCCGCATGGACCTGCACCAACTTCTGCTGCTCCTCGGTGAGAGCCACGTCGCCATACTCGGGCTGGGTGATGTCCGGCTCCGGGTTCACCCCCATGTCGGGCTGGGCATGGTTGTCATCTTCGGAAATGGCATCGTCGGCCACCTCGGCCGGAGGCGAATCGCCGCATCCCGTGGGCAATAGCATCAGCATAGCGAGAAGGGCACTGGCCTTCAGAAAGGGGAATCTGGTGGGAGACATGGCGAACCTCCGGAAAGTGGTGAAATAATGCCCAGATGGTGACCACCATTTACAGCGTAGCCTCCCATCGAAGCAGTTGCTGGCAGATGGTGCAATAGTTATGCCAGTCTTCCGGACCTGTGTCGGATCGATGGTGCCCTTCTCAGACAGGAGCTGGGACTTCAGGCGGACGGATCCCTTCTTTGGTGGAAGGTGGTCCTTGTATCGCGGGCGCTGCTCAGGGGAGAAGAAACCATAACCGTCAGACTGCCACTTCGGAGAGGCATGTCGGTCCACCACTGACGGTGGGACAGGATAGATCTGTCGTGCTGAAGAAGAACAGAGCAGCGAATCGGCTTTGGGATCGCCCCGGTGCTATTTCTCTGCCATCTTCCTGGCGCGTGAACGCAGAGCCTTTCTACGACGCCTCTCGGCCTCGCGATGCTTGCGCTTGATCTGCTCGCTGGGCTTCAAGAAGAACTTCCTCTTCTTGAGCTCTTTGTAGACTCCCTCGTTAGCCATCTTGCGCTTGAGGGCTCTAAGAGCGCGATCAACGTTTTCGTTCTCGACCTGGACTTCTACCGGTCGATGCTCAACAACTTCTTTTGTCCTCATTCCTGTACACCATCCCTTCAAAGACAGTGGGCGGATTATGGGTAGGAGAGGGGTCGTTGTCAAGGATTTTCCTTACCGTTGCGCCCTCACGACCCCGAAGGACCCAACAGTCGCCCATTCGCTACCTTCCAACGGGCCATAACCGGCCCTATGGCCCAATTTCCGCCTTTTACCCCGCTGGCACGGGTCATGCAACAGGCTATCCCGGGCTGGCCCGTAAGCCAGCCTCATATCCAAGGAGGATGTAATGCCAGGATTCGACGGAACAGGACCCAGGGGCCAAGGACCCATGACCGGCGGTGGACGTGGTCGCTGCAGACCAGCCACTACGGCAGATGACAACGAGAGAAGCTCTGTTGCCAGCCAACCTCAGGCAGGACCGGCCGTAAACGGCGATGCAGCGCCAGGCAACCCAGCTCCGGCACAAGATGAGCTGTGGGGCGTTGGTCGCGGCGGAAGACCTAGAGGCGGCGGCAACGGGCGCTGCTTTGGCGGTGGACGCGGGAACGGCAGAGGTCGAGGAGGCCGAGGAGGCGGCCAGGGACCAGGCGGTGGTGGTGGTGGTGGTGGCGGTGGTGGTGGTGGTGGCAGAGGTGGTAACGGATGGGGCGGGCGCTAGCGGCTACTCGTTAGGCTTCCAGATCTTCCAGACGTTGCCGGCGAGATCGGGCGAAACCTTCAACGTGGGTTGGCCCGGCTCCCAGCCCGCAGGACAAACCTCGGCGCCCTTGGTAGCACGAACGTGCTGATAGGCCTTGAGCTGACGGATGGACTCGGAAACCTTGCGTCCCACCGGCGGCGTCAGCATCTCGATGGCCTGAATGATCCCGTCGGAGTCGATGATGAACCGGCCGCGCATGTCCACGCCCGCTGCCACATCGTACACGCCATAAACAGAACCTATCTGACCACCGGCGTCAGAGAGCATGGGGAACGGCACACCGCCATCCACCATCTTGCTGAGCTCTTGCTCCTGCCAGATCTTGTGGACGAATCGGCTGTCCGTGCTGCATGACAGCACCTGAACTCCCAGCTTCTCGAACTCATCGGCCTTGGCTGCGACCGCAGCCAGCTCGGTGGGTCAGACAAATGTGAAATCACCGGGGTAGAAGCAGAGAAAGACCCACTTCCCCCTGAACTCTGAGAGCCTGACGTTCTTGAATCCGCCCTGATAATAGGCAGAGGCTTCGAAATCCGGAGCTTCCTGTCCAACCATAACGCCCATGTTCTTCTTCTCCTCGGTTTTGGGTTCGTTCTCTCGGCCCGCCGCCAACATCGGCTTCTTCACGGGCCCTCCTGCCTTAGAAACACATCCTGTCTTGGGTTCTTCAGCCAATTCTCCCTCCATGGTTAGTTGGTCTACGAAACAACACCGTTGCCCGTCAATCAGCTGCCATCTGCCAATGGCCAATACAGAAGGCTCTTACCCCCTGATCGGCCCTGAACTCTGACTGGATTCGATGGGCACCGGATCAATGATCACATACATTGCTGCCAGTAACAAGAATTCCGTCCATGAACTCCTGCAAAATCGTTGCAGGGGGCGCCACGGGTGCCCCAACAACCACCTCGATGCTGTTCTGGTTGAAGAGGCTCTGGGCCCTGGAGCCCATCCCGCCGGCAATAATCAGGTTTGCTCCCTGCTCGTGAAGCCACTTGGGGTAGGTCCCAGGCTCGTGCGGAGGCGGAGTCAGCTGCGACTCGTTCAGAATCGTCTTCGCAGCCATGTCCACCTTGTAAAGATAGAACTTCTCGCAGTGCCCGAAATGGGACGAAAGCTGACCGCCCGTTACCGGTATGGCTACCATCATGATCTCTCCCTCCTTGCTTACTACGCTCTCTGCGCTGGGATTCTCCTGGCTCAGCTCCTTCTCAAGCAGCTTCCGGACAATCCTTCCAAAGGCCATGGCCGTCTGTGAGTGGGGATGCGAATGAACTATCGGATCGCCCGATTCCCCCGACCCCACCACGTCCGCCTCGATAGGAATTGCACTCAAGAATGGAACCCCCATCTCCTCTGCCATGGCCTCCCCTCCACCCGAACCAAAGATATGCACAACCTCACCACACTTCGGACAGGCAAATCCGCTCATATTCTCTACTACACCCAAAACAGGCAGCTTCAGATGCTCGCAGAATACGACGCAACGTCGAACATCCTGCACTGCTACACCCTGGGGCGTGGTGACAACCACAGCCCCGTCGGCATCCTCGATGAGCTGCGCCACCGCTAACGGCTCGTCGCCTGTGCCGGGAGGTGAGTCGATTACCAGGTAGTCCAGATCTCCCCACGCAACATCCTTAAGAAACTGCTTGATAACCGAGTACTTCCTGGGGCCACGCCAGATCACCGCCTCGTCACGACCACGCAGCAGAAAGCCGATGGACATGACGCTGATGCTGCCAGGACCATATTCCAGCTCCACGGGGAAGAGCCCCCCCTCGAAACCCTCTACAGGCGCCCCCTCGAGGTCCAACATCTTGGGCACACTGGGCCCGTGAATATCCACATCCAACAACCCCACCTTCTTGCCAGCCAGCGCCAACGCCGCAGCAAGATTCACCGCTACCGTGCTCTTGCCAACGCCTCCCTTGCCGGAAAGCACCAGGACCTTGTGCTTGATATGGCACATGCGGGCCTGCAACTCCTGCCGCTCCTGAAAGGCCTGTTCGTCCTCACCCGATCTCCGAGAGTGAGCTGAACAGGAAGAATCGTTACATGTTCCACACTGTTTCTCTTCAGACATGTCTTTTTCCTTTATGCATCATAAACTTAAAACTAATGCAAGCCTAGTTCTTCGCTGACTTTTTGCCATAAAGCCACGATGTCCTTGGCAGCACCCTCCTCGCTGAACTCCACTATAGAAACCCCGGCAACCTGGGCCGCCGTAACCTCCTTGTCATAACGAATCTTCCCCAATACCGCCAGACCCAACTCGTTTGCCTCACGCTCTATGCGCTGGGCGAGCTCCGGATTAATGTCCGCCTTGTTGATAGCAACCCCCGTCCGGATCTTGAATTGAGCGGCCAACTCCGCCACCCGCCGCAGGTCATGAAGACCCGACAGCGTTGGCTCGGTCACAACCAGAATCATGTCGGCACCAGTGATCGAGGCAATGACGGGACAGCCGATTCCCGGCGATCCGTCGCACAGCAGTAACCCTGAGCCGTTTAGCTGGGCCACTGCCTTGCCCTCACGGCGTACCAGCGAGACCAGCTTCCCGCTGTTCTCTTGAGCTATGCCCAGCTTGGCATGAACCATGGGCCCGTGCCGCGCCACGGACTGGAACCACGACCCGCTGTTCACCGGCTCCGCTGATATGGCCCGCTCCGGGCAATGGTCGACACAGACCCCGCACCCCTCGCAGGCAATGCTGTCCACCTGGTAAGCCTGGTAGCCTGCGCCGGTCATTGGCGTATCAGCCGTGGGCCTGACTATAGCGTCGTACCTGCAGAGGCTATGGCAGACCCCGCAGGATATGCACAACTCAGGGTCCACAGCAGCTATCTTGCTACCCGAAAAGGGCCACTGGTTCTTCACCTGTGGAGAGAGCACCAGGTGCAGGTCCGCCGCATCGACATCACAATCCACCGTGGTGCTGCCTGGCGCCAGCGCACTGAACGACGCACAAACACTGGTCTTTCCCGTGCCTCCCTTTCCGCTGATAATCACCAGCTCCTTGGGAGACCTCTTCTTCCCAGCTGCTCGCAACTCCGCCGATGGGAATCGCGACACCTCTCCTACCTCCAGAAGCGGACGCTCAACCTTGCCTTCCCTACTCTTGCCAGCCGCTGCCATCTGCTTCATAGCATCGAATGTCCTGAGAAGAGACTCTCCAAGTTCGGGAAGGACGTTCAACGCCATCTCCCCAATTGAGTAAGCCCTTGCTATCCTCATGTCGTGCGGAACCCTGAGGACCACCGGGATGCCCTCTTGACTGCAATACTCATCCACCAGATCCGACCCAACGCCGTCTCTGTTGATGGCTACTCCGAACGGCACCCCCACAGCCCGAACCATCTCCACAGCCAATATCAGGTCGTTCAGACCAAACGGGGTCGGCTCAGTCACCAGCAAGACCGCATCGGAATTCGAAACCGTCGTGATCACCGGGCAGGATGTGCCCGGAGGCGCATCGAGAACCGCTACACAATCCGCCGGTATGGCATCAACCACAGCCCTGATTATTGGGGGCGCCATGGCCTCCCCTACCGTCAGGCGACCCTGAATGTGGGCCAACAAACCAGAAGTTCCCCTCTCCACCACACCGATGGGACGCTCTACCTCCGTTATGGCGCCAAACTTGCACGCCAGAAGACATCCGCCACACCCATGACATAGCTTGGGGAACGTCAGCACCTGCTTAGGAAGGGAAACTATCGCAGAAAACCTACAGGCCTCACCGCAAGCCCCACAATGGGTGCATCGCTCCGCATCAACCTGCGGCACCGGAATCGAGACATCCCTGCTACTCAATCCCGATGGCTTCAAGAAGATGTGCCCGTTGGGCTCCTCTACATCACAATCCACGTAGGCAGTACAACCCCCACTATTGGCCGACACACGCCTCGACAGCGCCAACGCCAGATTGGTCGCTATGGTCGTCTTGCCCGTGCCACCCTTGCCGCTGGCTACAGCAAGCCTGAACTCTCTACCCATATCCGCCTCGCTTGAGTTGTTCGCTACTTCTTCATGCCCGAGTGGCTCTCTACATTGGGCCCCGATGCTGCCTTCAGTCCGCCGCCCTTAAACACCGATACCGCCTCCTCAACACTGCCCGACATTCCGATGTGAACCGCTATCCCAGCAGCACTCAAGGTCTGGTGCGCGTTGGGCCCGCAGTTGCCGGTCAACACAGCGGAAACACCCTTGTGGGCCAACATCTGCGCTGTCTGAATGCCCGCACCACCACCCAACGAACCGGCATCGTTCTCCAAAGACTCGAATTCCATACTATCGGGATCAATAATAATGAACCACGAGCACCGACCGAATCTTGAGTCCATGGCTGACGTCAGCTCTGGACCCGTAGATGTAACTGCAATTTTTCCCATTTTTTTATCTCCTTTGGATATTTCTAACCTATTATCATCTCCCAGTAATATACTACTTCGCTGCTGACCGCGGCGCCCTCCTCTTCCTGCACCGCCCCCACCTGACTCACCCCTTCCACCGCCGCCACATCCACGAGTTCCACCACTCCCTCGTCGACCATGCCCGCGGCAGCACCCGGGCATCGCAAACGCTTCCGCTGAGAGACTCCCCGCGAGAAGAGCTTCGATCACATCATCCTGAGTGCCCGAGACAAAAGAGAGCAACTCTATGCCCGCATCTACCAACTCGCCATGAAGCGATCTTGAGACCGCCCCACACACCAGCTGCTGTACGCCAAGGTTCCTCAGCACAACTACTCGCTCCGACAAACCCACACTTCCCAATGCCTCAGTGCGGCGTGATACGATCGCCCCTCCGTCGACATCGAGCACCACAACCTCCCTGCTCACGTCGAACACCGGCGACACCCGCCCCTGCCATACCGCTATTGCTACTCTTCGTGACATGGTCCTTTCTTCCGCCAATCAAACAGGGCCCCGTGCCCCCGCTGGCTCTATGCATATCTTGGACCATAAGAAATGCCCCCGTCGGCAATGCCGGGCCCTCCAGGAGATGCGTCATCGCTTTCGCCCCCAACGAGGCTACTGCCTTCCGACTTCAAGCCCCAATGCCCAGGGAATCGGGCGGACCTCGCTGAACTGAGCCCCGTCGCCTCTCCGGCCACGGCACTCTCGCCCAGTCCACTGGTCACGGAAATCATAAGGTAGCGCTTATGCGACTCTTTGCGGAAAAACGGTGGCGTTCATGCGACTCTAGAGCGCCCGTCAGAACCTTCCCCCCCGACCATCCCTTCTGGGCAATTGCAGACCAAGAGCCTTAACCTTCCGGAAGAACGTGCTCTTGTGCATGCCCAACTCTCTGGCAGCTTCTAACCTGTTGCCTCCGCAACGCTCCAGTGCCGCCAGAATCGCCTCTGTCTCGGTCTGGTGAATGGACTCTGCCAGCGAATGGGAGGATGCCTGCCTCTTGCCAAGAGGAACAAGAACCTCCGGCAAGTGGCTGACTTCTATTTGACCTTTATGAACAAGCACAAAGCTGTGCTCGATAATATTCTGCAATTCCCTTACATTGCCAGGGAAATGGTGTGCCATCAGCAATCCCAGCACATCAGGACTCACACCGGTTATGTCTTTGTTTTGTAATGAATTATAGAGCGAAATGAAGTGTTGCACCAGTAATGGTATATCATCTTTTCTGTCACGCAACGGTGGCAGATGCAGCATCATTACATTGATTCTGTAATACAAATCATGACGAAATTTGCCTTCGGCTACCATCGTTTCAAGATTTCTATTGGTCGCTACCACTATTCTAACGTCCGCCTTTTCTGTCTTTGTAGAACCAAGAGGCTCGAAGAGCCGCTCCTGAATCACCCGAAGCAGACGAACCTGCATGGCTTGCGATATCTCCCCAATTTCGTCCAGAAAGAGGGTACCGCCCCTCGCCAGAGAAAACCTGCCTGGCTTGTCTTTGGTCGCTCCCGTGAAGGCTCCCGACTTGTACCCGAAGAGCTCCGACTCAAGGAGAGTGTCCGGAAGAGCCCCGCAGTTCACAGCAACGAAGGGACCGTTCTTACGTGCCGAAAGACTATGAATCGCCCTCGCTGCCAGTTCCTTTCCAGTGCCAGTCTCTCCAGTAAGCAGCACGGTGCTCTCACTCTCTGCAATGAGCGGAATCATCTGCAGAATGTGCCTCATCGAAGGACTTCGGCTTACGATGTCTCCCACCTGGTGACGACCGAGTATCTCCTTTCTGAGCTCCTCAATAATCGTCAGATCTCTGAAGGTCTCGGCCCCGCCAACAGTAGCCCCGCTCGCATCCTTCAGCAGCGCCGTCGATACCGACACGGGTATCCTGTTGCCCTCGGCGTTGACAATGAATGCGGCCCTGTTGACCACAGGCACCCCCTCATCGAGCGTCCTCCGCAGAGCGCAGTCCGTCTCACACATGCTGGCCCTGAAGACATCAGAGCAGCGGCGGCCCATAGCCTCTTCCCTGCCTATACCGGTGATACGCTCCGCTGCCCTATTAAACGAGGTTACCCGCCACTGGTCATCCACAGTGAAGACCCCGTCAGAGATGCTTTCAAGAATCGCATCAGTAGGTATTGGTGGCGCCGCTTCTGGTTTTCCGTTTCGTCGACTCATGGCCCCTGCATGGTAGTGTCCCCTGGTCCGAAGTCAAGGTTGCAAGGCTCGGCCGCTGGACGAGCAACCGCTCGTGACACGGGACCAAGGAGATGGTATCTCTGTGGCCGAATCGGCCCGTTGCATAATGGAGGGGGTCATGGCGCACCGCTTTTCCAGGCTTCGTTTGTGCCTGCCTTTCTGGCGCCGGCTTTTCCTCTTGGCGCCGGTTCTGTTAGCGCCGGCCCTCCTCTCCGGTTGTGCCTTCGGTGGAGGCGGTGGTCTGGGCATTACAGGCGATACCAGGGGTTCCGTGGGGATTATGCTGACTGGCCACGTCCAGACTTGGGGCATCCGGGCCGAACCGGAGAAGGGCAAGCGCCACGAGACCGCCGCCGTGCTCATGCCGGCCCAGGTCTCCGGAGGCTACGAATTCAACCCATCGGCCTGGGTACTGCGGCTAGACGCCCCGGGCATCGGTGTCGTCTCCGACAGTGTGGATAACAGCTCTTTTGGACTCTCCAGCTCTCTTCACCTGCGAGCGCTTATTCGATGGGAGGATGGAGCAGAGGCCGCCACCACCGCACTGGGGCCCGCCATTCGACTTGCGTGGCTGCCACATCTCTCCACAAGCCAGTTACCCAGGCTCGATTCCAGACCCGAGTGGCCCGATGGTTGGGAGTTTCACTCCGTGGGACCTGCCATGGACATATCCGTGCTCACCGATGACAAGGGCTGGTTCGGCTCCATGTTCCTTGGCGGGCAGTACCAGTACCTATCCTATTTCTACATGGGTTTGTGATGATTGCGGCCCTGCTGGTCGGAACCCTCTTCGGCTTCTTCGGCGCCATGCCCCTGGCTGGCCCCGTCGCCCTTGTTGTGTTCTCCAAAGGCATGGAGGGGCATCGCAGGGCCGCACTCTTCACAGCCGCAGGCGCTTCCGCCGCAGAGTTCGCCTACGCATGGCTCGCCTTTCTGGGATTCGCTACCCTGCTGGCCCAAATCGACTGGGTCCTCGATGCCTCCAAGCTGGTCGCTGCCTTCGTCCTTGCGGCCCTGGGCGTTGCACTTATCCGACGACAGAGCAGCGACGTGCGTGAACCAGGGGCCGAGAGCAGAGGACGAACTTCCTTCGTCGTGGGATTCTTGCTCACAGCCCTCAACCCTACACTTATCGCTACCTGGTCTGCCGCCATAACCACCCTCTATTCCACCCAAATTGTCGAGTTCCAGCCTTCTCACGCCCTCCCATTCGCCCTGGGTGTCTTCTCCGGTGACATGCTCTGGTACTGGTTGATGCTGCTCCTCATTCGCAAGCACAGCGGTCGCCTTGGACGCCAGTGGCTGACTCTGGTTCTCCGGTTCATGGGGTGGGCGCTGGTGGCCCTCAGCCTCTGGTTCCTGGTCGCTTTCTTGAGGTCTATGCTCAGTTCGTGACTGCCTCCACCCCCAGCGGCCGCCATACCCAGTTTCCGCATGGAATGGGTAGCTGGCTGAGCGGGCCCAAGTCCACGCTTCCTTCGCTTTCGGACCACCGGTGAAGGTCTTTGACTTGTCCCCAATTCTAACCGAACATGGGGCGTGCAAGTGGACCGGGTGAGTCAGCCGGTCCGCCCCGCTTGCCTATTATTACCCATATTTCATCGATTCTGTCCGAGAGCTAGATTTTGGTTAAGGCTTTCCCTTGGAGGTGCGACTGTGGACAAGAAAATCGAAGTCAGTAGTCGCAGCTTTGGAATTACAATAGCTTTAATTTTGGTTCTTATGAGTATGGTACTAATTGGTGGCAGTCTTCTATATCTGAATCATTGGTCTGGTCATTATCGTAAGCAGGTTGAAGATCAGCTTCTAAGCGTTGCCAGCCTCAAATCCGATCGGCTGGCAGAATATATGGAAGAGACTACTTCTATTGGTAGATTCGTGGCCAGCAACCCTTATTTTACCGGATTGGTATCAAGCTTTATGGCAAATGCCGACAATAAACTTGCCAAAGATATTGCTAGCTGTCTTAAACATATGCGCAGCGTATTCCCTGTGGACGCTGTTATGCTCCTCGACCCCACAGGGGCGAAGCTCATCGTCGATTCAGACCGAGATGAGAGGCCCCTCTCCCAGATCAGCCCTACAACATTGACGGCCCTCCACAGGGGCGAAACTGTCTTTGAAGACTTTTATCTAAATCAGCATAACGACATGCCATTTTTGAAGCTACTAAGTCCAGTTTTTGCTCCTGATTCTAAGAATAAAATGATAGCCATCCTTGCGCTGAGAATTGATCCCAACCAATATATATATCCTTTGCTTGCCTCCTGGCCAACAGAATCTCCATCGTCGGAGACTTTGATGATGCGGCGTGATGGTGAACGGGCAACCTATCTGAACAACGTCAGGTTCAAAGCCAACACAGCGATGAGGCTTTCCTTTGCCGTGGACGAAAGTCAGGTTCCTGCGGTCAGGGCCATCGCTGGTGAACGGGGGATCCTGGAGGGTCCCGACTACCGCGGGGTGCCCACTATCGCCGCTGCAACGGAGGTGCCAGGGTCGCCGTGGGTACTGGTGGCTCGAATTGACCGGGAAGAGGTGCTCGGGTCACTGAAATCTGAGGGCCGAACGGTGGTCGGATTGGCTCTCCTGCTGACCGTCTCCGTTTGGGCCGCAATGTATCTTGTTTGGCGCAAACGAAAGGCGCTGTTCAAGCGAGCCATCGCGGTAGCCCGAAAAGACCAGTTGGAGGCTAACAACCGCTTCGAGGCTCTCTTTGAGAACCTTGGCGTCGGGGTCTCGGTTGTTGACCCTGCATTGAAGGTGGTCAAGACGAATCGGCTTCTGAACCAGTGGTTCCCAGGCGGAGTCACCGAGGGACGCAGCCGCTGCGAAGGAGGGCTTTGTGGCAAGGATGGGGTTGTTCATTGCGCTGGATGCGCCGTCTCCAGGTCCTTGAAGGACGGCGGAACCCACGAGGGAGACATCGTCGTCGATACCGCTGAGGGGCGGCGAGTTCTTCGGGCCATTGCAACACCTCTCAGGGGCCCTGACGGCCGCATCGAGGCGGCCATTGAGGTTCTTGATGATGTAACGGAGCGGCGAGGGCTGGCAGCGGAGATCTCGGCCCGAGAGTCTGTGCTTTCGGCCATAACCGGGTCGGCCCAAGACGCCATCGTGATGATGGATGATGGTGGCCTGATCACGTTCTGGAATCCTGCCGCTGAGCGCATGTTTGGCCGCCAGGCGTCGGAGGCAGTAGGAAAGACTCTCCACATTCTCATCGCCCCCGAGCGATTCAGGGCGGCCCATGGCAAAGCCTTTGAGCGCTTTTTGCTTACAGGCGAAGGCGATGCCGTGGGCAAGACTCTGGAGTTGCCGGCGCTGCACTCCGACGGCCACGAGATTGACGTGTCGTTGTCCTTGTCCGCAGTCAAGTTGCAGGGCAAATGGAATGCCGTGGGCATTATGCGGGATATCACGCAGCAGAAGGTTGAACGTGAGCAACTCCGCATAGCCAATGAGCAGCTTGAACACGCCAATCTGGCCTTGGCATCGGCGGCCGAAGAGTCCAAGCGCATGGCCCGGGAAGCTGATGCTGCCAGCGTAGCCAAAAGCCAGTTCCTCGCAAATATGAGCCACGAGATCAGAACTCCCATGAATGGCGTCATCGGCATGACAGGGCTGCTCATGGAGACCACCCTGACACCAGAGCAGAGGCGCTTCACCGAGGTCATTCAGTCCAGCGGTGATGCTCTGCTGGATGTCATCAACGATATCTTGGACTTCTCTAAGATCGAGGCCGACAAGCTGGAAATGGAGGAACTTGACTTCGACCTTCGGAATACCGTTGAGGATGCCGCTGAGTTGCTTGCCTTCAAGGCACAAGAAAAGGAGCTGGAGTTCGTTTGCCGAATTGACCCCGATGTGCCCTCTCGACTGGTTGGCGATCCCGGGCGGATTCGGCAGGTGCTCGTGAACCTGGGGGGTAACGCCGTTAAGTTCACCAGCAAAGGAGAAGTGGTAGTGGACGTTTCGCTTGTCTCTGAGGATGAGCGCACCGCTACAGTGCGATTCGAGGTGCGGGACACCGGTATCGGGATTCCGCCGGAGAAGCTGGGGTTGGTGTTTCGAGCTTTTGAGCAGGTGGACGCATCAACAACCCGAAGATACGGTGGCACCGGCCTTGGGCTGGCCATCTGCCAGAGAATCGTTGACCGCATGGGTGGTCAGATAGCCGTGGAGAGCGAACTTGGGCTCGGCTCGACCTTCCGATTCACGCTGACATTGGGCAAGCAGCCTGTATCGCAGCGTCCCACCATGCCGCAGTGGGGTGATATATCCGGGCTGCGAGTGCTGGCGGTGGACGATAACGCGACCAACAGGCTGGTGGTCTCAGAGCAGCTGTCCTCCTGGGGAGTCGAGGTGGAGGTTCGTTCCTCGGGGCTCGAGGGTATTGAAGTGATGCGACAAGCAGCGGAAGCCGGCCGTCCCTTTGATGTGCTGCTCACAGACATGCAGATGCCCGATATGGATGGCGAGGCCTTGGGGGTGGCAGTTAAGGCCGATCCGCTGCTGAGGCGCACACAGGTGGTTGTTCTGACATCGGTTGGTCGCCGGGGAGATGCCAAACGCCTTCGCTGTCTGGGATTCTCTGCCTATCTGACCAAGCCGGTCAAACAATCGCACCTGTACGAGTGCCTGGCCCGACTGGTAGGTGGAGGCTTTGATGACGCTGCCAATGGGCACCTGATCACCAAGCACAGCCTGGAAGACGCTCGTCGGGGTGAGACCACAGTGTTGCTGGTTGAGGATCATCCCACGAATCAGCTGGTGGCCATGAAGATCTTGGAGAAGTTGGGCTATCAGGCTTTGGCCGTATTCAACGGCGCAGAGGCTCTCCAAGCGTTGAAGGAGCGTCTGTTCGATGTCGTGCTCATGGATGTCCAGATGCCCGTGATGGATGGGTTCGAAGCTACTCGTCGCATTCGCAGCGGTGAGTCGGGAGTGCTCAACCCCCGTGTGCCCATCATCGCCATGACCGCACACGCCGTGAAAGGTGACCGTGAGCGCTGTCTCGACCAGGGCATGGACGACTACGTCAGCAAACCCGTTGATGCCGCCAAACTCGTGGAGGCCTTGGACCGATGCCTTCAACGCCCCGATGAGGTTTCCAACCCACCCACAGTCTCCACGCCCAACGCCACGGCAGAGCCCCACGCGGCCGTGTTCGATAGAGAGGCTCTCTTCCGACGCCTAATGGAGGACGAGGAGCTTCTCTCCGAGGTCCTTGAGGGGTTCCTTGATGACCTGCCCAGTCAGTTGACGGCCTTGAATGCAGCGCTGGTTGCTGGTGACCTGGAGGCCGTGGCCAGGGGTGCGCATACGGTAAAGGGTGCCGCCGCAAACGTCGGGGCCATGAAGCTGAGTGCCGCTGCACTGGCCCTGGAGCAGGCCGTTAAGCTGGGAGACTTGGCTGATTTGAACAGGTTCATGGATAGTCTTCGAAGAGCCTTCGAAGAGTTCAGAAAAGCAATATAAGGGGTACTGCAATGAGAGTACTTATTGCTGAGGATGATTTCACATCAAGACGAATCCTGACTTCAGTTGTGAAGAAGTGGGGGTTTGATGTGGTGGCAGTCGATAATGGCCTGGCGGCATGGGAAGAGTTCAATGCTCCCCGCAGTCCTGACCTGCTGTTGCTGGACTGGAACATGCCCGGCATGGATGGCGTTGAGATCTGTGCGAGGATTGGCAGCTTGGGCCTGCCCAGCCCACCCTACGTCATACTTATCACCGGCCGCGGAGAAAGAGACGACATTGTGGCTGGCTTGAATTCCGGGGCCAACGACTACATCACCAAACCCTACGACATCGAGGAGTTGAGAGCCCGCATAGCCGTTGGCGCACGAGTCCTCGAGATGCAGACTGAACTGGTCCGGATGAGGGACGAGATGGCCCACCTCGCCTCCCACGATGCACTCACTGGGCTTTTGAACCGGCGGGCCGTTATGAATCGACTTGAGGCAGAGTTAAGCAGGGCTCAGCGGCTCAAGTCGACCATATGCCTGGCTATGTGCGATATTGACCATTTTAAACTGATCAGCGACACATACGGCCACCAAGCCGGTGATGATGTTTTGGGCGCAGTCTCCCGGGCCCTGGTGCATAGCGTACGTCCCTACGACTGCGTTGGGCGTGTTGGGGGTGAGGAGTTTCTTGTGGTTTTGCCCCTGGAAAAGCCGGATTGCATGAAGGACATCTTTGAGCGAATACGAGAAGAAATCGCCATGCTTCATATATCACATGGAGCGATATCAATAAATGTCACCATAAGTATTGGTGGTGTTCTGGGGCAAGGAGGGGATAAGGCTCCAGAACTCCTGGCCAGGGCTGATGCTGCCTTATACAGAGCAAAAGCCCTCGGTAGAAACAGGGTAGAAATAGCCGATCAATAAGGGTCCTGAGGCAACAAATATCTGCGAATAATTTGTCTTTGCAGCGAACCGAGACGTGTGAGCATCCGTTTACTGATCAGCCCTCGCTCCCGATGTCACCACCGACTCTATTCCCCCCTTTGATACGTGGCGGAAGAAGGCCTCCAGGCCAAAACGGGCCAAGGTACCAGACTTGAGCTTCCAGGCCGGAGGGTTGACCGTCATGGCAGCGATGGCGATTTCTGGTTCGTCTGCGGGGGCATACCCGATGAACCAGGAGTAGTGCGGCGGCTGGGCCGAGCCGTCCTTCAGGGTCAAGGAGCCAGTCTTCCCGGCCACCTTAATCCCCCACAACGGACTCTCTTGCTTTGCGGTGAAAAACTTGGCGGCCGTCCCGAAGCTGGTAGTCGCCTCCATCATATGGCCCAGAACCTCTGCTATCTCTGGCTTGAACGCCTCCCCAAGGACCGCCGCAGGTATGGTCACCATCTGTCCATCCTTGCCCGGAATCTCCTCGGCTATTCTGGGTGACATCATGACGCCTTTGTTGGCTATGGCCGCCGCTATGAGGGCGCCATGCAGCGGCGAAAGAGTGGCGTTGCGGAATCCGGCGGCCATTGAAGCCCGCTCGTTGCTCTCCTGGGGTACCGATGCCTTGCTCACCTCCACTGGCCAGATGAAGGGGATGTGCTTGTTAAACATGAAGCGCTCCGCCGTCTCCCCAAGGTCACGCTGCGACAAATGCTTGTCAGCAAGACGGGCCAGAATGGGATTGTTGGAGTGGCCCATGGCCTCTACCAGAGTCTCGCAGTGCCTGTCCCTATCTGGGTTGGGAGTCAAGAAGAGGGCCTCGCTGTTCTTCTTCGGCTTGGGTGTGCACACCGTCGTATCCCCGGAAACCTTGCCCTTCTCCAGCAAAGCAGCAGCAGTAATGACCTTGAAGATGGATGCAGCAGGACCCTTGGCCTCCAATGCCGCAACGGGCTGAAGCTTGCCGTCTCGATACCCCACCATGGCCAAAACCCGACCCGTCTTCGGATCGATAGCCACGAAGGCCGCTTCCATCGGGTCAACTTCCGCCAGAAACTTCTCTACACGCTCCTGGAAGACAAGATTGAGAGTCAAGTTCATCGGAGCACTCCTGATGGGGTCGCTGCCCTCGGCAGAACCGGCCTGGGATGCATCAGCCGATGATGGATTCGAATCGCCACCCTTCTTGGTGCTGACGACGGCAACTTCAAGAAGCTCGGCGTGCTCTGCCGGATCGAAGGTCTCAGGAAGCGCCGGTGGAGTGGTCAAAGGCCTGCTCATCTCTCTGAGACGCTTCCGCTCCTCCATGCCATCCTTGGCACCTAGCGGCAATGGCGACTCCTTCTCGCTCGCATCTCCATCAAAGGCCGTTAGCCCCGCTGCCAGAACAACCCCGGCAATGAAGGCGATGAGCATCGTGTAGCGAACGCCTCGGATCTCTGGGAACTTGGATGAACCACGAAGTAATGCCATCTCCACACCTCTTGCGGGCAGGAATGCTACCATGAGCGTTCCCTCACGCAAAAAAGCGACCCCCGAGGGACAGCACAGCGAATCCCAGCAAGAGGCTCAACGCCCTCCAGCATCCTACACGTTGATAGTCTCTATCGTGACGCCGGAATCGGATTCGAGACCGAAGTAGTCCGTGACCGGCTTGCTGAGCCGGTTGATCTTGGAGAACAGGGAGAGCCTTTTCCTTGCCAGCCATGAGTCGGCTTTCGTTACAAATCGCTCTGAACCTATGAGTATTAGCCATTTGGTTGTGGCCTGTGGTATCTTAATCTGCCTTGCGTTTTTTAGCTCCTTGAGAATGCTTCTAACGCTTGGTCTTTCCATATATCCAAATTTAACCACAACCGATACTATCGTGCCTATATCATCCTGCAAAAACGGCACTATATGATATCTTTCGTCGACTGGGACTTCTGGTTTATTAACCTGATTGATTGATAAAAACACTATGTGCTTAGGCAATGTTCTCCAGTTTCTAAAATGAATCGCCATCACCGGCGGGATAGTATCCTCCGGCTTCAACACCGGACGAGAGGCCATGACCACCAGAGACACCGATGTTCCAGGCTCGTAGAAGCGTCGGTGCTGGCGCATCAACTCCGCCAGGCTCATCGGCTCCACAACCCTGCCACTCTCGTAGGCCTTCTTCACCCACTGCCTGCCCCAACGCCAGATGTCCATTACACCGAAGAGAAGACCCGCTATCAACAAAGGCACCCAAGCTCCGTTCTTAAGCTTGGCCACGTTGGAACTCAAAAAGGTAAGGTCAACCAACAGCAGCAACGCAACCATGGCCAACACAAGCCATCGATTCCATTTCCACACCGAGTATGCCACGTACCCTATGGCAATGGTCGTTATGGTCATGGCGCCCGTCACCGCAAGGCCATACGCCGCCGCCAATGACCCCGAGTCTCTGAACCCAAGCACAAGGCTTGCGGCCCCCACAAAAAGGATCTGGTTCATCAGCGGGATGAAGATCTGGCCCTGAACGTCGGGGTTGGTGTGAATTACCCTGAGCCTCGGCGATAGACCCAGAGCCATTGCCTGCTGCGTCAGTGAGAAGACCCCCGAGATGAGGGCCTGGCTGGCGATAATCGTTGCGAAGGTAGCCAGAATGAGCAGGGGGATTCTTCCCCAGCCCGGCGCCATGGAATAGAAAACATTGTTCAGCACAATCTCCTCGTGGCCCAGCATCATCGCCCCCTGGCCGATGTAGTTGAGCGACAGACAAGGAAGCACCAGGAAGAGCCACGAGCGGCGCACTGCATCTATCCCAAAATGGCCCAGATCGGCATAAAGGGCCTCCACCCCGGTGAAGGCCAGCATGATGGCCCCCAGGATGAAGATGGCCAAGCCTGAGTTGTCCCTGAGAAGAGCGAAACCATAGTACGGATTAACAGCAGCAAATATCTCTGGATGTTGAATGATTCTATATATACCAAGAACACCGAGCACAGTAAACCACACCAGCATTACTGGACCAAAAACCGCACCGATGCGGTGTGTGCCCCTGCGCTGAACAGAGAACAGGCCCAAAAGGATAAGCAGCGTCAGGGGTATGACCAACGGCTCCGTGGCCGGTGCAATCACCGGCAGTCCCTCGACCGCCGACAGCACCGATATCGCCGGAGTTATCATGCCCTCCGCTGCCAGCAACGCCGCCCCCATCGCGATTAGAAGTGTGACGGCTCTCAGAATGCGAGGGCGCTTGTTATGGGGAACGTCGCAGTGATGGGTGTTGAGCAGGGCCAGCAAGGCAAAGATGCCCCCCTCGCCGTGGTTGTCTGCCCGGAGCACCAGCACCACATACTTCAGAGTGACCACCAAGATCAGTGACCATAGCACCAGGGACGCTACCCCAAGGGCATTGGCCGCCGATGAATCTAGTGGGTGAGAGCCGAAAAAAGTCTCTGAGACGGTGTAAAGTGGAGAGGTTCCGATATCGCCGAAAACTACCCCCAGGGCACCAACCAGAAGCCCCGCTTTCACCTTGTGCCTGACTGAAGGCTCCATGTCTCCTTCCTCTGCCGAACGCCGTGGGGCCGTAGCTTCCCCCTACCGGCATCCTGCTCAGGCCGCGCTACATACTATCCCTGACTCAGAAACGCAACGCATCTGTGGAGCGCTGGCGGGTAGCGGGCCCGAACGCTCATGTTTACTTCCTTGAACAACCGGCTGTCAGGGCGTATACTCCGCGCTGGAGTACTGTGGAGGTGTGCCATGAAGAGCCGTCTGGCTGTGAGTCTGTGGGGTCGGTTGGGAGGGGCTTCTCTGGTCGTTGCGGCCTTGCTTGTGGCTTCGTGCGGAGCCCAGACGGTGGTCACCTACGAGGAGGACCTTGAAGAGTGGGGCCCGGAACTCTCATGGAACGACGAAGACTCCGTC
>Ga0302238_1000367_pt1 | contig 46883 bp, 43 predicted proteins | sample AAG_UR_Asn_MG_FD_193527 | JGI IMG/M metagenome (GOLD analysis project Ga0302238, IMG submission 193527) | Enriched activated sludge microbial communities from anaerobic digester in WTTP, New Holstein, Wisconsin, United States - AAG_UR_Asn | ecosystem: Engineered > Bioreactor > Anaerobic >... | reverse complement strand
CTTCTCCTTGTAAAACGGCAGGTACTGCCGGTCCGTCCCGATCATCTCCCCCGCCTTGAAACCCGTCAGCTCCTCGCAGGCCCGGTTCCACAGGATGATCCGGTGATCCCGGTCGATGACGAACATCGGGATCGGAGACGCCTCCAGAATGCTCTCAACGATCACCATCATATCCTTGAGGGCCTTTTTCTTTGAACCCCCGGATCTTTTTCTGTTCATGTGTCGTCTTCCTTTTCGCCCTTCTTTTTCCGGATCCTTCGCTCCTCGACGGCGCAGATCACGTAGACCGCCACGGCAGACCCGAGAGAAATGATCAGCTTGTAGAGACCGCTCTGAATCCCAAGTACCTTGTCACAGATCAGCCACATGACGATGTAGGTCACTGCAGTCAAGAGCTCCTGCATGCACGGACTCCTTGGATAGGAAGAATAAATCCGTCCCCCCGGGGGACCATCATGGATTTTTAAAAATCTATAGCTTTCTCACACAGATATTTCAATGAAAAACAATTGTTGCAATGCTCTATCCTGCACCAGGGGCAAATGCAATCCCTCCCCGGGAAATCTCATATCATAAACGTCACTAAAAAGCATAATATTTTTGAAATGATGCGAATTTTTATCCCCTGAACCGGCAATCCTTGAAGCTGATTTTCAGAGAAAAATCATCACCTAAATCGTTCAACGAATCGTTAAATCAAAAGTACAAATTGAAAGAAACGTTAAATATAATTGGGTCTCCGTGACAGCGGCATGAAAAGGACAAAACTTCTATAAGCTATATTTATCGGATGCTTATCTCTATCATTGGACGCCAAAAAACTGTGGCATACCGATTGCACCTGCCGGAGGGGTTTTGCAAATATTTCCCCTTTTCTTTGGTCGGCATTTGTGCTACCAAGGAGGGCACCATTTTAATCATGATTGAAAGGAGAAGGAAAATGTTAAAGAAATTAGTGACTAAGCTTTTAACCGTACTCACAACAATGTCCGTGGCAGTGCTCACATCCCCTGTGGTTTACGCGGCTGAGACCCTCCCCACGGGTGAGTCCTACACGAAGGTGATTTTTGCCGTGGGCGGGATGATCGCCGCAGGGCTGAGCGTTGGCCTCGGTGCATTCGGTGCGGGTCTCGGAATCGGAACAGCCGCAAACGGTGCCTGTGTGGCCGTCGGCAGAAACCCCGGCGTGCAGGGCAAGATCATGACCACGATGCTCGTCGGCATGGCAATGGCGGAGTCCTGCGTTATCTACGCCCTCGTTATCTCCCTTGTTATTCTTTATGCGAACCCCTTCACCGCGCTGATCATGGGTTAACACATCGCAAAAAAATAACACAATGAGGGGGAAAAAATGACCGAGACGAAACAAGATAAGCAGTTCTTCTCTGTAGGAAGGGTATTCTTCCTGCTTATCGTCATTCCCCTGTCGTTAGTGGCTTTTCTCATCGCCAATGGCATCTTCAAAGTGGGGGATACAGCGAGAGAACGTGCTGTCACCGTTCTGGACCAAAAATCCCAGGAAGAAATCAAGATCCGTGCGATCAATACGGCGGATGAGGTGGCGAGTTTCCTGAAAGAGAGGGAAAACGACATCCTCGTCGCGACCATCCTGCCGGCAACGGAATCTGCGTATAAAACCTTTGCAAACCAGAAAACAAAAGGGATCTGGGTCAAGCGGGACAACAAGATCCTGCAGGTCGAAGTGCCGCTCTATGTCGAGCTGGCGCTGGTGGACAAATCGGGCAACGAGTCGATCAAGATCCGAAACGGCGAGGTCGTGCCGAAGTCCAAGCTCGCGAACGTGAGCAACCCCGCAAACACCCTCTATAAATCGGAAGATTACTTCGCCAGGACCATCGCCCTGAACAGAGGTGAAGTCTACGTCTCCCGCGTCGAGGGATGGTACGTCAGCAAGCCCGAGTTTGAAAAAGGAAAGCGGTTCAGCGGCATCGTCCGTTTTGCGACACCGGTTTTCGACAAGAGCGGTATGTCGGGCATCGTGGTCATGGCCCTGGACGCCCGGCACCTGTCCGCTTTCACGGACCACATCATCCCGACGCAATCCGAGCGGGTCTTTGAGGCCGACGCGGCCACGGGCAACTACGCGTACATGGTCGACAGCGAGGGATTCATCATTTCCCACCCCAATGACTACCACATCCGGGGTCTCTTCCCCGGCGGCAGACTCGTACCGCCCCTGACGAAAGAGACAGCGGACGGACTGATCAAAAGGGGTGAAGAGGTCCTCAATCTCAATCTGCTGGCCTTCATGGATCCGAAGCTCCCCGAGATCGCGAAGGACGCCGCGGAGGGGAAATCGGGCATCAAGTCTTACACCTTCGCGGGCCACACGAAATTCGTGGCCTACGCCCCCATCAAATACTTCTCCAAGAATTATCCCAAACCTGCCGGATTCGGCTGGATTGGAATGGGCGTGGATGTTGAAAAGTTCAACGAGATGGCCGCGGCCACCTCCAAGAAGATCGAGAAGGAAGTCAAGTCCTGGACAACGGCGATTGTCGTCATCATCATCGCCTCCATGATCCTGCTGTTCGGTATTGCGGCTCTTCTGGCCCGGGGGATCTCCAGGTCCATTTCTGCGGAGGTGCCCGAGGGGGCTGCCGGAGAGATACAGTATGACGAGGACGAAGACGAGGAGGACAGGTAAAGAACGCCTGAATTTTGCATGTCAGAAGGGCCGCCGCCGGACGCAGCGGCCCTTTTCTTACCCCCCCTTCCACGGGACTCCGGCGCCGCCCGGGACCCCGCAGAAAAGTTCAAAGTTTTCATTGACAAAATGCTTTTTACTTGTATCCTTACAGACTTTGACATTGCCCGTTGAAGACTTATATTAATCCCGGATTTGAGGGATGAGCTGAGGGCACAGATCAAAAACCCCTTTCATTTCAATCGAATGGATGGTGCCATGACCCTGAAGAAAAAAATAGACGCGGAAATGGTCGCAGCGGCGAAGGCGAAGGATTCGATCAAACTGGGAGCGATCCGCATGATCAAGACGGCGTTGCACAACAAGGAAATCGACGCCAAGAGAGAGCTCAATGATACTGAAATCCTTCAGGTTCTTTCCACGATCGTGAAACAGCGTAAAGACTCCATCGATCAGTTCAAGGCCGGCAACCGTCAGGACCTGGTCGAAAAGGAAGAGGCGGAACTCAGAACGGTTCAGGCCTTCATGCCCCAGCAGATGTCCGCCGGGGAGGTCGAGACGGAGATTGCCAAGGCGATCGCTGAAGCAGGCGCCACCAGCGTGAAAGACATGGGAAAGGTCATGAAGGTCCTGATGCCACGCATCACGGGAAAGGCCGACGGCAAGATGGTCAGCGATCTGGTCAAGGCCAAACTGTCTTCCTGAGCCCTTTCACGCGATGAGACCCCGGCGAGAGACGATCTCCGCCTTCAGGATCCGGTGTCTTCATGCACGTCGTCACCCTCTTCTACCCTCCGGGGTTCCCGGGCCTGCAGGCTGATTCCCGAGCGATGAGGGTTTATCCCCGACCCTCAAAGGAAAAGATCTTGAAGGGCTCCATCCCTGAAAGCAAGATTGAAGAAATCAGGCAAAGATCGGATATCGTCGGACTGATATCGGAATATGTGGCCCTGAAGAAGGCGGGAAGGAATCACGTCGGCTCCTGCCCTTTTCACAAGGAAAAGACCCCTTCCTTCACGGTCAATTCCGAAAAACAGATCTTTTACTGTTTCGGATGCGGCCAGGGAGGCAACGTCTTCTCCTTCCTGATGAAGATCAACAACATGACCTTCCCCGAGGCCGTGAGACACCTGGCGGCCAAGCTGGGGATCCCCGTCCCCAGGGCATTTTCCGACGAAGCGGAAGGGCGGCGGGCGGGTCTCAGGGAGGAGCTCTACCGGATCAACACCCTGGCAAGGGATTACTTTTCACGACAGCTTGCCTCCGACGGGGGGAAGAGCGGCCGGGAATACCTCCTGAAGAGAGGGATCCGGCAGGAGGTCGTGCGGGAGTTCAGACTCGGTTATGCGCCGCTCGCCTGGCGGCACCTTCGGGATTTTTTCCAGAGGCAGGGGGTCTCCCTTCCGCTGGTGGAGCAGGCGGGCCTCATCATTCCGAAAGACCGGGGAGACTATTACGACCGGTTCAGGGGACGGCTCATCTTTCCCATCGAGGACATCCAGGGCAGAGTGATCGGCTTCGGCGGCCGGGTCATCGGTGAAAGTGAACCCAAGTACCTCAACTCGCCGGAATCCCCCGTCTACGTCAAGGGGAACAATCTGTACGGCCTGAATCGAAGCCGCGATGAAATCCGCAAGGCCGACGGCGTCATCGTCGTGGAAGGGTATTTTGATTTTCTCTCCCTCTGGAACGCGGGGATCCGAAACGTCGTTGCAACGCTGGGAACGGCCCTGACCGCCCATCACGCCGACCTGATCAAGCGTTACACGAAAAACGTGTTCGCGCTGTTCGACCCGGATCCGGGGGGCAAAGGGGCCCTGGAGAGAAGCATCAGCCTTTTCCTGAGCAGAAACATTCACGCCCGCGTCGTCGTTCTACCGGAGGGCCGGGATCCCGACTCCTTCATCCGGTCCTCAGGCCCGAAGGCCCTGGAGGGGGTGCTATCAGCCGCCCGGTCCGCCGTCGACTATTACATCGATGAAATGATCGGCATCAAGAAAACCCTGGAGGAGAATCTCGCATCCCTGCGTGAGGCGATCCCCTTCATGGCGCAGATCGGTGATCCCGTTGTGAGAAACCTCTTCATCAAGCGGGTGTCCGAAAGGCTCCAGATCGACCAGATCCTTCTGAAAAAAGAAGTCGGGAAGGCCTTGAAGGTCGGCGAAGAGCCGGCCGTGAGCGTTCACCCCCGCCGAGAGGAGCCGGTGTCCGTCGACCCCGTCGAACTCAGCCTCATCTGCATGATGGCGGAAAAACCGGCCAGGATCGACGTGGCCCGGGAGCAGGGACTTCTGGATTTTTTCTCCAGCGGGGTTCTGAGAGCACTCGGCCGGTCTCTGGAGGCGTCGAGACGGTCGGGGAAAGAGGTCCTTGTAGCCGACTTCTTTGAAGGCCTTGACAACGGGACCTTGAAGAGAAAGCTTCTGGAGTGCGCCCTGGCGGACAAGCCCGCCGATGAAAAAATTTCAGAGCGGGTTTTTCTGGACGCCGTCAAGAAGGTGAAGACCCGCTGGTACAGGGAAAAACACAAGGAATTGAAAACAAAACTTATCCGGGCTCAGGAACGGGGTGACGCGGAATTGTGCAGTCAGCTCCTGAAGGAGAAAGAGAGGCTTCTGAATGAGCAAAAGGCGATATAAGGAAGGAATGCAGCACGGCGAGGAGAAAGTGTCCAAGGATATTCAGTCCGACGAGGTGAAGAAACTCATTACTCTCGGTCAGGAGAAGGGTTTCCTGACCTATGACGACGTAAACGAGATGCTCCCCTCCGAGATCGTCTCCTCGGACCAGATCGAAGAGATCTTCACGCTCTTCGGCGAGAAGAACATCGACATCATCGACACGGACAAGGGCGACAAGATCGTCCTCAAGAAGGCCGTGGACGAGATTGCGGAAGCGAAGGAGGATGAAGAGGAGGAACTGCTTGCGCTGCTGCCGATCGTCAGCAAGACCGGCGATCCGGTGAAGATGTACCTGCGGGAGATGGGGCTGGTCTCCCTGCTGAACCGGGAAGAGGAAGTGGAAATCGCCAAGAAGATCGAGGAGGGAGAAAAGGAAATACAAGATGCCGTCTTCAGCATTCAGTGCACGACGAAGGACATCATCCGGATGGGTCAGGAACTCAAGAACGGGGACCTGCGGATCAAGACTGTCGTGGACAGCCTGGAAGACGAGGACGGTTTCGTGGAGGAAGACATCCACAGCGAACGGGTGTCGAAGATCATCGACAGGATCACGCAGCTCGAACGTCAAAACGAACGGGCCCGCAACACCCTGAAGGACAAGAAACTGAGCGAAAAGCGCAAGCGGGAGATCGCGGTCAAGATGACCAGGAACACCGAAACGGTCATCGGGCTCTGCAAGGAGATCAAGTTCAGCAAGAAGCGCTCCAACCGCATGGTCCAGAAGCTCAAGGACCTCCTGACGGAGGCCGGGAAGGCCGAGAGTTCGATCAACATGGTCAGGAAGCGCACCGGCGGTATACCGATCAAGGATCTGGAGAAATATTTCGTTCAGGCGAGGAGGAGCAAGGCCGGTGAAAGGGCCGTCGTCCGTAAAACGGGCATCTCTGTGAACCGGCTCAGGAATTACGAAGAACGCCTGAAAGAGGCGCGAAAGGTCTGCCGGCGGGTGCAGGACGAAACGGGTTTACCCGTTCAGAACCTCCGGAAAGCCGTCAACATCATCGAGGAGGGTGAGCGGAAGGCCAACCAGGCCAAGCGGAAGCTGGTGGAGGCCAATCTTCGCCTCGTGGTGAGCATCGCCAAGAAGTACACCAACCGGGGTCTCCAGTTCTTGGACCTGATCCAGGAGGGGAACATCGGCCTCATGAAGGCGGTTGACAAGTTCGAGTACCAGCGGGGCTATAAATTCTCCACCTACGCCACCTGGTGGATCCGACAGGCCATCACCCGGGCGATCGCCGATCAGGCCAGGACGATCCGGATCCCGGTTCACATGATCGAAACCATCAACAAGCTGATCCGGACCTCGCGCTACCTGGTGCAGGAACTCGGCCGGGAACCCACGCCGGAGGAAATTGCGGCAAAGATGGAGTTCCCGCTGGAGAAAGTTCGAAAGGTACTCAAGATCGCCAAGGAGCCCATCTCGCTGGAAACACCCATCGGCGAGGAAGAAGACAGCCACCTCGGGGATTTTATCGAGGACAAAAAGATCATCTCCCCTTCGGAGGCGGCCATCAGCATGGACCTGGCGGAACAGACGAGAAAGATCCTCTCCACGCTGACGCCGAGAGAAGAAAAGGTGCTTCGCATGCGCTTCGGGATCGGCGAGCGCGTGGATTTCCTCGCCGAGGAATCGCTGCTGGAGTTCGACGGCACCGTGGAACGGGCCCGACAGATCGAGGAAAACGTCCTGAAGAAACTCCGGAGCCCCACACGGCGGCGGGAACTCAAGAGCGTGGCCAAATAAAAAACTTGACAAAGGAAATCAATGCATATAAATGCTACAACTTAAGGCATTGATTTCTAAAGACTTTGAGCTTTTAAAACAGGGCCCATAGCTCAATTGGCAGAGCCACCGGCTCATAACCGGTAGGTCCCTGGTTCGAACCCAGGTGGGCCCACCAATTTTTAGGGGCCGGTCCGTCATCATGAGTCTCAAAACATCAACGGAAACATCGGGATACTCGAGGGACAAGTCTCTCTCTTAAAAAAAATGCACCAATCGGTGCATTTTTTTTATTCTCTAAACGTTCATGGAGGGTTGCTTTGAAAAGACAAATTTCATTGCTTGTGGAACTCCAGAGGCTCGACTCTGAAATTCGCAGGCTGGGTGTCAGGAAAAAAGGACTACCCGATGAACTTTCGGGTCAAGAGGAGGCCTTCCAGGCGGTCCATCGGCGCGTCGAAGAGGCCAAACAGGCCTATGAGGTCTCCGTTAAAACCCACCGGGACAAGGAAAACGAGTACCGGGAGGGTGTAGATCGGCTCCGGAAGACAAAGGACCGGCTCCTGGACGTCAAGACCAACAAAGAATACCAGGCCATGCTCAAGGAGATTGAGACGATCGAACAGAGGAACAGCGAAATCGAGGACGAGATCCTCTCACTTCTCGAAAAAATGGATGCCTTCAGGAGAGAGCTCCAGGAACAGGAAAAGACGCTGCAGGGAGCGCGCGTGAAATACGAAGAAGCAAAAAAGAAAACGGAAGAAGAACTCCATTCCCTTGACGAGGAGATCTTCGCATGCCAGAAAAACCTCCAGGGTCTGAGCGGCGACATCGAGCGCGATCTCATGAAGAAATACGAAATCATCAAAAAGAGGAAAAACGGGCTGGCCGTGGTGGCCGTCCTCAAAGGGGTGTGCAGCGGCTGTCATCTGAACATCCCGCCCCAGATGTACAATGAACTGTTGAAATCGGACCACATCCTTTCCTGCCCCAACTGTAACCGGATCATCTACTGGGACGAGAAGAATGTCAATGGAACATAGGTCCCTCCTGCTCTACACCGACGGCGCCTGCCGCGGCAACCCCGGTGTGGGGGGGGCCGGAGCCGTCCTCATCGACTCGAAGGGCCGCGTCATCTGCTCTCTGAAGAAGTTTCTCGGCCTCTGCACGAACAACATCGCCGAATACAAGGCACTCATCCTGGGTCTCGAAGCGGCCGCTGAGAGAAAACCGAAGAGGCTGCACATCTTTCTCGACTCGGAGCTCCTGGTCAGGCAGATCGAGGGACACTACCGGGTGAAGCACGACAATCTCAAACCCCTCATGGGAAAGGTCCGGGACTTGCTTTCCTCCCTGGAGTCCTATACAATCCGGCATATAGACCGGTCCGAAAACAAAAAGGCCGACGCGCTCGCCAACGAGGCGATCGACGAAGCCTTTTGAATCCGCGAGGCCACGGGCCCCGGGGTCTTTGACATTTTGCCAGGCTTTGACAAGTGCCGGAGTTGATCAGGTGATCGCCGGCCCCAACGCGAAAGGGCGCCGGAGGAAAGTCCGAGCTCCACAGGGCAGGATGGTCGCTAACGGCGACTGGGGGTGACCCCAAGGAAAGTGCCACAGAAAACATACCGCCCCTCGCCCGTCGAGGGGTAAGGGTGAAAAGGCGAGGTAAGAGCTCACCGCTCTCCGGGTGACCGGGGAGGCACGGTAAACCCCATCCGGAGCAAGACCAAATAGGAGAACGCGAAGAGTGGCCCGCTCGAGGTTCTCGGGTAAGGTCGCTTGAGGCAACAGGCAACTGTTGTCCCAGATTCATGATCACCGTCTTCCGGCGGGCGACCGGCGGGAGAAACAGGACTCGGCTTACGATCTACTCCGACACTTTCAAAATCCACCGGCCTCATGAGGGGGCGTGACGTTCACGCCATTGTTTTGTTTCGAGCCCCGGGACAGGGGCAACGACCATCCCGATGAAAGAACGACACCTCAATACGCTTTTCGTTCTCCCCCTGATCGCCTGTCTGTTTCTGGCGCACGGTCTTTCGTGGGTCGCCCCGGCGGGGTTTGCCTACGACGGTGATCGGACGCTTTCCGATGCCGAACATTATTTCAAACGGGGCCTCTACCTGGAAGCCGTCGGCGCTTACCGGGAGGTGGCTTTTCACGCATCATCGCGGGACCTCCAGGCAACAGCGCTGGTCCGGATGGGGGAAATCTACGGACTGTATCTGAACGATGCCGAGTCGGCGGTCCGGATGTTGAACCTGGTCAAGGAGAAATACGCCTCAAGCCCCGCTTTGCAGGATGCTTACTTCTACTCGGGAATGCTTTTCTACGAAAGGGATCGTCACCGGGAAGCGCAAGGGGAGTTTACGGCCTATCTCGAAAAATTCCCGCACGGCGAGAAACGTGAATTGGCCCAGTTCATGGCCGATGCCTGCGAACACCCCCCGCACCGGAAGGACTCTCCGGCCGTCAAGGCTCCCGCCGTCAAACCGGCAGACGCGGAGATCCGCGTTCTCCTCGCGGAAAACCGCTCTGAGCTGAACTTGAGGGCTGCTTCCGGTTTTGAGGTCACAACAGCCGCGGGGCGAACCCTCTTCAGGGTACCGTCGGGTCACCCTGCCGCCATCCGGGTCGCCGATCAGCGGCTGACTTTCAACGGGACACCCCTCACGGCCGATGAACTGATCATTGTCCCCGAGAAAAAAGGCACGTTCAAGCTCGACAACCGGAACTACCGGGGCCGGCTTCATATCAAGAAAAACGTCAACGGGAAGCTTCACGCCATCAACACCCTCGATCTGGAGTCCTATCTCTGCGGTGTCGTGCCGCGGGAAATGCCCCCGGGCTGGCCCCCGGAGGCCCTGAAGGCCCAGGCCGTCGTGTCGAGAACCTACGCGATCTACCAGATGGAAAGAAACCGCATGAAGGATTATGACACCTGCAATACTACCTCATCCCAGGTCTACGGCGGAAGCGACGACGAACGGCCGGCCTCCAACCGGGCCGTCGCCGAGACCCGGGGGCGGATCCTGATGCACGAAGGCCGGGTCGCCCTTCCCTACTTCCACTCCAACAGCGGCGGCGTCACGGAAGACGCGAAGAATGTGTGGCTCGTCGATATCCCTTATCTGAAAACCGTTCAGGATCCCTTCAGCCTCCAGGCCCCGAACACTTACTGGTCCTCCTACTTCAGCCTCGAAGATCTCCAGGGGGCTCTCGGCCGCAACGGCGTGACAGTGGGGATGCTCTCGGGCGTGGAGCCTCTCGACACCAGCTCGTCCGGGAGGGTCAAAAGGGTGAGAATCGCCGGGAGCGCGGGGGAAAAGGTGTTGAATGCCAACCTCTTCAGGATTCACACGGACCCCCAGCGTCTCAAGAGCACCTTCTTCACCGCACGGCGCGACGGCAAGGGTGTCCGCTTCGAAGGAAAGGGCTCCGGCCACGGCGTCGGCATGAGCCAGTGGGGAGCCCAAGTCATGTCGAGATCCGGATATTCCTACAGGGACATCCTCAAATATTATTACCGGGGGCTGGAAATCCGTTGAGACGCCCGGTCACTTCTTTTTCGCCGGCTTCCGGGAGGCTTTGGGGGCGGTTTTCTTTGCCGCCTTCCCTTTGGCCGACTTGGCCGCTTTTTTCCCGGCTTTCTTCTGAAGCTTCTTTGCCGCTTTCCCGATCCGGACCTTTTTGGCGACCTCCTTTTTCACGGTCTTTTTCGCCGAGACCTTTGACGGTTTGAGAAGGCTCCTCTCCGTTTTCAGGATGTCGAGAGTCGTCTTGATCACCGTGTCGGAATTCAGGGACATGCTGTTGATGCCCGTGGCGACGAGAAAGCGCGCGAACTCGGGGTAGTCACTCGGCGCCTGACCGCAGATCCCGATCTTCTTCTTCATCTTCCTCGCCTTGGTGATAGCGTCCCGCACGAGAGACATGACCGCATGATCCCTCTCGTCGAAGATATGGGCCACCTGGGCGGAGTCGCGATCGAGGCCGAGGGTGAGCTGTGTGAGGTCATTGGACCCGATGGAGAAACCGTCGAAGACCTTCCCGAACTCCTCGATCATTACGACATTGCTCGGGATCTCGACCATCATGTAGATCTCCAGCCCGTTTTCTCCCTGGACGAGCTTGTTTTTCTTCATGACCGCGACCACTCGTCTTCCCTCCTCCACGGTACGGCAGAAAGGAATCATGAGTTTCACGTTGGTGAGACCCATCTCGTTGCGGACCTTTCGCATGGCCTGGCACTCCAGGGCGAAACCGTCCCGGTAGCGGTCATCGTAATAACGGGAGGCCCCCCGGAAACCGATCATGGGGTTTTCCTCCATCGGTTCGAAGTAGGAGCCGCCGATCAGGTTCGCATACTCATTGCTCTTGAAGTCGCTCATACGGACGATGACGTCGTTGGGGTAGAAAGCCGCCGCGATCTTGGCTACCCCCTGGGCGAGCCGGTCCACGAAAAAGTCGGCCTTGTTCACGTAACCCCTCGTCAGGGTTTCGATCTCCGCCCGGACCTTCGGGTCCGTCACACGGTCAAACTGGATCAGCGCCATGGGGTGTATGCGGATGTAGTTGTTGATGATGAACTCGAGCCTCGCGAGCCCCACCCCGTCGTTGGGAATGGCCGCCAGGTCAAAGGCGATCTCGGGGTTGCCCACGTTCATCATGATCTGGGTCTTCGGCCGTGCCATGTTCTTGAGGCTCACCCTCTGGACGTCATACTTCAGGATGCCCTCGTAGACATTTCCCACCTCGCCTTCGGCGCAGGAGACGGTGGCCTCCTGGACGTGTGCAAGGGCTTCCGTTCCCCTTTCGGTGCCGACGATGCAGGGCACGCCGAGCTCGCGGCTGACGATGGCCGCGTGACAGGTGCGCCCCCCCTTGTTCGTCACGATGGCCGCGGCCATCTTCATAATCGGCTCCCAGTCCGGGTCCGTCATGTCCGTCACAAGGACCTCCCCGCGTTTGAAGGTCTTGATCTGATCCACGCTCCCGATAACCTTCACGGGGCCGACGCCGATCTTGGCGCCGACGCTGGTTCCCGAAACGAGAGGCTTCTTTTTCTCGAGAAGCACGTAGTTTTCCAGAACGGTCATGTCCTTCTGGGACTGGACCGTCTCGGGTCTCGCCTGGAGGATGAAGAGCTGACCCGTCTGCCCGTCCTTCCCCCACTCGATGTCCATGGGCTTGAAAAACCCGGCCTCTTTCGAATAGTGATCCTCGATGACCATGGCCCAGCGCGCCAGGGTCAGGATTTCGTCATCGGTGAGACAGAAGAGGTTCCTGTCCTCCTCCGCCACGGGCACCAGTTTTGTCGCCTCGTGACCGTCACCGACGCCGTAGATCATTTTCACCTCCTTGGTACCCAGTTTTTTCTGGATGATCGGCCGGTATTTCTTTTGCAGGGTGGGTTTGAAAACGTAGAACTCGTCGGGGTTCACGGTCCCCTGGACAACGGTCTCACCGAGGCCGTAGGAACCCGTGATCAGGACGGCATTCTTGAAACCCGTTTCGGTATCGATGGAGAAGATCACGCCGGAACAGGCCAGGTCGGACCGGACCATCTTCTGGACGCCGATGGACAGGAAGACCGATTCATGGTCAAAACCCTTGTCCACGCGGTAGGAGATGGCCCGATCGGTGAAGAGGGAGGCAAAGCATCGCTTGCAGGCGTCGATAAGCGCCTCCTCTCCCCGCACGTTCAAAAACGTTTCCTGCTGACCGGCGAAACTCGCGTCCGGTAGATCCTCGGCCGTCGCGGAGCTTCGGACGGCCACGTCGGTATTCGGCCCGTATTCGTCGCAGAGTTTCCCGTAGGCCTCCACGATGGCCTGCCGGAGATCTTCGGGCAGCCTCGCGTTGTAGATGAGCGAGCGGATCTTAGCCCCCCGCTCTTTCAGGTTTTCGATGTCGTGGGTGTCCAGATCGGAAAGGGTCTTTTTCATCTCGTTCTGAATACCCGCCGATTCCAGGAGATAACGATAGGCGTTGGCCGTCACGGCGTACCCGTCGGGGATGTCCACCCCCCTGGAGATCAGATTCCTTCTCATTTCCCCCAGAGAGGCGTTCTTGCCGCCCACCTCCAGAATGTCCGTCAGTTTGATGTCGTCAAACCAGATCACCAGTCTATCCTGCTTCTTCATTGCCGCCTCCTGAAGCGTGTTATGGAATGGATATCGGTGCATGACCCTGCGTTTCACGCCGACCCGTTCAAGGCGGGGTCCGGCGGGAACGCATCGGTGGATCAGCCCATGGCGTCGGTGAGTTTCCTCCCACCGAAGACGTGCATGTGAAGATGAAAAATGAGCTGTCCGCCGTCGGGATTCACATTGACGGTGACCCGGAACCCCTTCTCGGCGATGCCCTTCTCCCGGGCGATTCTTTGCGCGGCCCGGTGCATCTCCACGAGGATGTCCATCTTGTCCTCCGGAAGATCCATGAACGTCGGGATGTGTTCCTTCGGAACGATCAGGGCATGGACAGGCGCCACCGGATGGATGTCGTTGAACGCCAGGATCCTTTCCGTTTCGAGGACTTTGCTGCAGGGGATTTCCCCCCGGACGATCTTGCAGAAGATGCAGTCCTTCATCTCCACCCTCCTTGTCACCGTTGACCGTTACGCCGCACGGGAGGACCGGGCTGTGCCGATGGCCTCTTCGAGGGACAGCGCCCCCGTATAGAGGGCCTTCCCGATGATCACTCCGATGATCCCGTCTTTCTCCGCGGCGAGGAGTTTCTTGACATCGGCGATGCCGGCGACGCCTCCCGAGGCGATCACCGGGATGCGGACCGAACGGGCAAGAGCGGCCGTCGCTTCCACGTTGACACCCGTTTCCATCCCGTCTCTCCGAATGTCCGTGTAAACGATCGCGTCGGCTCCCGCGCCCTCATAACTTCTCGCGATGTCCAGAACCGACGATTCCGTGTCCTCCGTCCACCCCTGGACGGCGGCTTTCCCGTCCCGGGCATCGAGCCCGAGTATGATCCTGCCGGGGAATGTCCGGCAGGCCGCTTCGACAAAGGTTCGATCGCGAAGCGCCGCCGTCCCGAGGATCACCCGGGACACCCCCAGTTTCAGATACGCCTCGACGGTCTTCATGTCCCGGATCCCGCCGCCCACCTGGACCGGAACGCGCACGGCTCCGGCAAGGGCCTCAATGACCGGGCTGTTCACGGGACTACCCGACCGCGATCCGTCCAGATCCACGATGTGGATTCGTTCGGCACCCTTTTCCTGCCACCGCAGGGCCGTCTCCACGGGGGAGGCCGAATACACGGTGACCCTTTCGAAGTCCCCCTGGAGGAGACGGACGCATTTCCCTTCCTTGATGTCCACTGCCGGTATGATGATCAAATGATGGGTTCCCCGAGAAGGTCCGGAACGATGAACCGTCGCGCCGACTCAGTCCCTCCGGTACCGCGACATCCTCAGCGTGAGCCGGGAAAGGAGGCGAGGAGTTCATCGACCCCGTCTTCTGACAGTTCTCTTGCTGTGAGCCACTTGGGCCTCTTGAAAAAGGTCGCCTGAAAAAGATTTTCCGTCAGTGACTGCTGGGTCCTGTCGAATATCCTTCCCCAGACCAGGGAACCGTCGCTCACCCGGACCAGGTAGAGACCGAACGTGACCGAGGCGGGTCGTTCCGCCGAAAAGGCGTAACCTCTCCTCTCCCGGAAACAGGACACATACCCGATCACCACCCCGTCGGCCTCCAGTTCCTTCCCGACCTTTTGCAGTTCTTCCGCCGCTGTATCCTTCAGGTCCTGGGCCGAAACCCGGGCATAGACCGCCGCTGTTCGATCGGCAGGGATGAGCGTCCACTGTTTGCGGACGCTGAATTTCTCCAGGAAGACGTCCTGGACGATCATCTCGGCATTCACCGGAAGTTCACAGGACGGGTACATGGTACCGCAGAGGGGGCAGCGAACCGCCCGGCCGCCCGAGTCGTCCGGCAGCAGTCGCTGGAAAGGGACAACGGCGATCCTCTTGAAACCCGTCTGCCCCGCGTCGGCGGACGACCGCACCCGTTCCTGATCCGCTGCGCACCCCGTCAGGGCATACAGCAGACACAGGAAGAGGCCGAAATGAACAATCCTATTGCCCGGAATGATGGACCACCTCCCCGGCGAGATCCGCACCGCCGCGATCCGTCGAGAAAGGAGAAACCCCGTCCGCATCGAAGGGCAGAAGGGGTCCTCTCTCCTCTAATCGTCCGGCCGACGATCAACGGCCGGGCGTTCATGATCGAGATCTTGAACGTCCGTTCAGAGGCTCCCCTTGGTCGAGAGCACCCCCGTCACCCTCGGGTTGAGGGCCACAGCCTCGCTCAACGCACGAGCAAAGGCCTTGAAAACGGACTCCGCAATATGGTGGTTATCTCTACCATACATGACCTGTACGTGCAAGGTCATTCCGCTGTGGTCTGTCAGTGATTTGAAGAAATCCTTCAAAAGGGCCGGGTCGAAATCCCTGATTTTCTTCACGCCGAAATTGACCTTGAAGACGAGGTAAGGTCTCCCGGAGATGTCGAGGCTCACGGCGCAGAGGCTTTCGTCCATGGGGACCGTCGCGGAGCCGTAGCGGTTGATCTTCTCCTTCCGGCCGAGAGCCTCCCGGATCGCCGACCCCAGGCAGATTCCGATATCCTCCACCAGGTGATGATAATCGACCTCCGTGTCCCCCCGGCTTCTGACCTTCAGGTCAAAAAAACCGTGACGGGACAGGAGGTTCAGCATGTGATCCAGAAAGGGAATGGTCGTTGAGACTTCTCCCTTCCCCGTGCCGTCCAGATTCATCTCGATGGTCACATCGGTTTCCGCAGTCTTCCTGACGATCTTTGCCTTCCGCCTGGCCATTTCCTTATCCCTTTCAGATGACCTTGTTCAGCGAGTACTCGATGATGCCCTCGGCACCGGCCTCCTGAAGGAGAGGGATGAGATCCCGGACGATGCCGCTGTCGACGACCGTCTCGATGGCATACCACTCTTCGTTGAAGAGACCCGATATCGTGGGCGCTTTCAGGGAGGGCAGAAGCAGGATGACCCTGCCCAGGTTGTCCTTGGAGACGTTCATCTTGAGCACAACCTTCCCCATCGCCTGGAGGGAACCGACGAGCAGGGTCCGGATCTGCTCGATCTTTCGTTTTTTCCAGGGGTCGGCCCAGGCTTCCTTGCCGGCGATGAGCTGGGTGTTCGTCTTCATGAGCTCCTGCACGATCCGGAGCTTGTTCGCCCGTATGGTGCTCCCCGTTTCCGTCACCTCCACGATGGCGTCCACGAGGCCCTCGACGACCTTGGCCTCCGTCGCCCCCCAGGAAAACTCGACGTGGACGTCGATCTTCCGCTCGCGGAAATATTGCTTCGTGAAATTCACGAGCTCCGTGGAGATTTTTTTTCCCTGGAGATCCCCGATTGCCCGAATGGGGGAATCCTCGCGCACGACGAGAACCCAGCGGGCCTGTTTCGCCAGGACCTTGGAATAGACCAGATCCTGCACCACTACGATGTCGGAGCCGTTTTCCAGGATCCAGTCCCGACCCGTAAGCCCCAGGTCCAGTGTCCCCGACTCCACGTAACGGGACATTTCCTGAGCCCTCACGAGGGTGCAGGAGAGTTCATCGTCGTCGACATCGGGGAAATAACTTCGATGATCATAGGTGATCCGCCACCCGGCTTTCTTGAACAGGTCCACCGTATAGGCTTCGAGGCTCCCCTTCGGTATGCCCAACCTCAGCTGTTTCATTTGTAGATGTCCTCCGGATTTTTCACTGGCTTCCCGATGATCTCCACCCCGTCGTCCGTTATCTTTCGATAGAAACAGCTCCGGTAGCCCCTGTGACAGGCGACATCGCCCAACTGTTCCACCATGAAGAGCACCGTGTCGTCATCGCAGTCCACACGGATTTCCCGGATGATCTGGAAATGACCGGATGTCTCCCCCTTCACCCACAGGGTGTTTCTGGAACGGCTCCAGTAGGTGGCCTTTCCCGTATCGAGTGTCCTTTTCCAGGCTTCGATGTTGATGTAGGCGAGCATCAGCACATCCCTTGTCTTGTAATCCTGGACGATGACAGGGACAAGGCCCCCGCCTTTCTTGAAATCAGGCTCTACCATGGCACGATTTACACACCTCCTGTGGATGAGAATCCTTTCAGGTTCACGGGATGCGATCCCGTCGACGGCTTCGACCACCGGACACCACACCGTCTACTCGCAGTAACTGCGCATATTATTTCAAGAATTTTCATTTATCAAGGATTATTTTCCTCGATTTTCATCTTGCCACCCCCGACTTTTTGTGTTAGGTACGTGGCGAATTATCCCCTCAACCGATGAACGCTCTCAAAGAAGGAGGTGCGATTTATGTCCGTTTTGATCGGCGGCGGTGTGGCGGTTCTCTTCGGACTGATCGGTCTGATCATCTGGTGGCGCGACTTTTTCGTCCTGCTCAAGGGCGGAATCCCTATTCTCCTCCTTCTGGGCGGGGCGCTCGCCGTCTACGTCGGTATCGATGAAATGAGGGAAAAGATCCGCGAAAGTCAGGAAAGGGAAAAAGAGGAGCTGGACAAGACCCGGACCGAGCTCGAAAAGGCGAAGGCCGAGGCGGAGCGGTACCGCGAAGAGCTTGAAAAGATGAAGGGTCCCCCGGAATAGAGGACCTGTCGCCGCGCATCGGAGAATCCATTCGGCACGGCAAAATCAGCTTGACAGGCCGGAGTAAATAAAATAATCAACATCCCTGTTGATCCCAAACGCATGAGAGCGAGTCAAGGCCATGCATGAGAAGGATTTCCTGATTTCAGACCTTCGAACCACCCTGAAGACCTACATGTATTGATGCCTGCTGTCCATCCCCAGGGTGGGCAAGCAGGCTTCCCCGCAAATCCGCATCGTTTCCGTCTCTCTTTTCACCACAAAAAAAGATTGATCGTGACCTGAGTTCGATGAAGGTGTTTACCATGATGAAGAAGACAGAGCCCATTCAGAAAAAAGGAGGACATATGAAAAGCGCAAGATTTATAACGATCACGGCGGTCCTCACCGCGGCGATTTTTCTTTTCATCGGCATCGGCCCCGCCGCGAGTGAAACAAAGTTGACCTACAGCATCTTCTTCCCCCCCACACACGTTCAGGCCAAGGCGGCAGAATCCTGGGCCAAGGAAATCGAAAAACGGACAAACGGTCAGGTTAAAATCACCCTGTTCCCGGGCGGGACGCTCACGCCCGCGGATCAGTGCTATGACGGTGTCCTGAAGGGAATTTCCGACATCGGCATGTCCGCCTTTGCCTACACCCGGGGCCGTTTTCCCGTCATGGAAGCCCTGGATCTCCCCCTGGGATACCCCAGTGGCACTGCGGCCACCCGGGTGGCGAATGACTTCCTGACAGCCATGAAACCGAAGGCCCTATCCGAAGTGAAGGTCCTCTACCTCCACGCCCACGGCCCGGGGCTGCTCCACACCAAGAAACCCGTACGAACCATGGAGGATATCAAGGGCATGAAGATCCGTTCGACGGGTTTCAGCAACAAGGTCGTGGAGGGCCTTGGCGGCGTCCCGGTCGCCATGCCCCAGGGGAGCACCTACGAGTCCCTGCAGAAAGGGGTGGTCGAGGGTACCATCGGTCCCATCGAGGTCCTGAAAGGATGGAAACAGGCCGAGGTCATCAAATACACCACGGATTGCAAGAACATCGGCTACACGACCGCCTTCTTCGTGGTCATGAACCTGAAGAAGTGGAACGCGCTCTCGAAGGACACACAGAAAATCTTTGAAGACGTGAGCAAGGAATGGATCGATGTCCACGGAAAAGCCTGGGACACCTCTGACGCCGAGGGCCGGGCCTTTACGCTGAGCCTGGGGAACCAGATCATCGAGCTCCCCTCGCAGGAAGCCGCCCGCTGGAAGAAGGCCGTTCGACCGGCGATCGACGAATATATCAAGGATACGGAAGCCAAAAACCTCCCGGCGAAAAAAGCCGTGAAAACCGCCGAGGCTCTCATCGCCAAGCAAAGCAAGAAAAAGAAATAGCCCGGGTGCCCGGCGCGGTCCCGGTCATAGGGCCGCGCCGAACAGCTCGACAGGGCGGGGAGAGAAAGGATGCGTCGTCTGGGGGGATGGATGGATACGGCCGCCGCCCGGCTCAACTGGGCGGCGGCCGCGGCGATTGTGGCCATGATGCTACTCACCGTGGCGGATGTGGTGCTTCGTCTTTTCCGGATGCCCATCCCCGGCACGTACGAAATGGTCGGCTTCCTCGGTGCCGCGATCATTGCCTTCTCGCTTGCCTACACGGCATCCGAGAAGGGTCACATCACCGTTGATGTCCTGATACTGCTTTTACCGAAACGGGTACAGGCTTTTTTCGACGCGATCAACGAACTCGTGGGAGCCGCTTTCTTCGCTGTCATCGCCTTCGGGGGGATGAACGCCGCCTCGGAGATCAGGAACTCGGGAGAGGTTTCCCTGACACTCGAGCTTCCGATCCACCCGATTCTCTACGGCATCGCCGCCGGCTGCGCCCTTCTTTGCCTGATCCTCCTGAGAGATTTCCTTGTGTCGCTGAAACGGGTGGTCAAATGAGCCCGACGACGGCCGGCCTTCTCGGGATCTGCATACTGATCGGGCTCATGTTTCTCCGGATGCCCGTGGGCTTCGCGATGGCCATCGTGGGCTTCGCCGGGTTTGCGTACCTCGTCAGCTTCGACGCGTCAACCGGCATGGCCGTGAACGACATCTTTTCGTCCTTCGGCTCCTACAACCTCACCGTCATCCCCCTCTTTGTCTTCATGGGACAACTGGCCTTTCACGCGGGGATCAGCGGGCGCCTCTTCCACGCCGCCTACAGAATCATGGGGCACTGGCGGGGCGGGCTGGCCATGGCGACCATCGGGGCCTGCGCGGGCTTCGCCGCCATCTGCGGCTCCACCAACGCCACGGCGGCGACGATGGCATCGGTGGCCCTTCCCGAGATGAAGAAATACAACTACAGGCCCGAACTCGCCACGGGCGTCATCGCCGCCGGGGGAAGCCTGGGGATTCTCATCCCGCCGAGCGTCATTTTCATCGTGTACGGCATCCTGACGGAGCAGTCCATCGGCAAACTCTTCATCTCCGGGATCATCCCCGGGATTCTGCTGTCCTTCCTGTTCTGCGTCACCATATGGATCTGGACCTACCTCAAACCCGATCTCGGGCCGAGGGGACCGAAAACAACCCTCCGAGAAAAATTTCTCGCCCTGATCGGGGTTGTCGAAACGCTGATCATTTTCTTTGCGGTCATCGGCGGGATGTTCGTGGGGTTCTTCACACCCACCGAGGCGGCGGCGGTGGGCGCCTTTGCCACACTCGTCCTCGCCCTCGCGGGTCGTAACCTCTCCTGGCAGGGTTTCGTCCAGTCCCTGATGGAGACAACCCGTATTTCCTGCATGATTCTCGTCATCGTCGCCGGGGCCACCATCTTCGGACACTTCCTCGCCATCACACGGATCCCTTTCGACATCGCGGCATGGATCGCCGATCTCCACTGGCCGTCCCACGCCGTCATGATTGTGATCATCCTCATCTATCTCATCGGCGGATGCTTTCTCGATGCGCTGGCCCTCATCATGCTCACGGTGCCCATTTTCTACCCGGTGGTCCTCCAGATGGGTTACGACCCCATCTGGTTCGGCGTCATCATCGTCCTCGTCACCCAGATGGGTGTGCTCACCCCCCCTGTGGGCGTGAACGTCTACGTGGTGAGCGGTGTGGCCCGGGACATACCCCTCCATGTCATCTTCAGGGGGGTCATTCCGCTTTTGCTCGCCATCATCTTCCTCGCTCTGATTCTGATCCCCTTCCCGGAAATCGCCCTCTTCCTGCCCCGGCTCATGGGCTGAAACGGAAAAGGGGACACCGTCGGCGGGTTGATTCCTTGTTCAGGCGATCGACGGCCTCGCCCATCAGAACCACCCGATCCCCCGGAATGGGCCGAAGGCCCGCTTCCGGACCGCGGCAACCCCGACCGGCCGGATTCATGCGTCGGCCTGGAGCCGTTCCAACCGAGAAAGGAGAAGCCTTTGCGGGAAATCCCGAGACGCGATTGAAATCGTCCTCTTCTTTTTTTTCATTGCACATAATGCCGGGAATTCGCATAATGGCTTAGAATTCCACAATGGGAAAATTCTTAAGGGCAGACTTGAACATCGCCGGATGACAGACATAACCATAACCCCAATCGAACTCTCGCTCCTGGCGGCGGCGGTTCTTCTCCTCGCGAGCATCCTGGCCAGCAAAATATCGGACCGCTTCGGAATCCCCTCGCTTCTCATTTTTCTCGCTGTCGGCATGTTTGCGGGCTCTGAAGGCGCACTGGGCATCCAGTTCGATGATGCTTTTGCGGCACAGACTCTCGGTATCATTGCGCTGTCCTATATCCTTTACGCCGGCGGACTTTCCACAAACTGGCTGAGTGTCCGACCGGTGCTGCGACAGAGCGGCGCTCTTGCCACGTTCGGTGTCTTCATCACTGCTTCACTGGTGGGCCTGTTTGCGGTGACGTGCGGGGGCTTCACCTTACTCGAGGGCTTCCTGTTGGGATCGATCATATCCTCGACGGACGCGGCGGCCGTTTTTTCCGTCCTGAGGTCGAAGAATGTCAGCCTGAAAGGGAATCTCAGGCCTCTGCTGGAGCTCGAGTCGGGAAGCAACGATCCCATGGCGGTTCTCATGACCGTGGCCTGCATCAGCCTGCTTCAGCATCCCGGTGAGACCGCGCTCGATCTCGTCCCCATGATCGTGATTCAACTCGGCCTCGGAGCCCTTCTCGGTTATTTGCTGGGACGCGGGATGACCACCCTGATCAACCGCATCCGCCTGGAGTACGAAGGGCTCTACCCTGTCCTGAGTCTCGCACTGGTTCTGTTCACTTACGGGGTCGTCTCGGTCCTCCAGGGGAATGGTTTCCTTGCCGTCTATGTCGCCGGCATCGTCATGGGAAACCACAGTTTTATCCACAAGAAGAGCCTCACCCGCTTCCATGACGGCCTGGCCTGGCTCATGCAGATCTCCATGTTCCTTGTTCTGGGTCTTCTGGTCTACCCCTCGAGGCTTATGCCTGTCGCCGGGATGGGAATCCTCTTCACGGTGTTTCTGATGGTCGCAGCCCGCCCCGTGTCCGTTTTCCTCTGCCTCATCGGATCCGGCATGTCGTTCCGCGAACAGGTGATGATCGCCTGGGTGGGACTTCGCGGCGCCGTGCCTATTATTCTTGCGACTTTCCCCCTGCTGGCCGGGATCCCACAGGCCGATATGTTCTTCAATATCGTCTTTTTTGTCGTATTCGCCTCGGCCCTCTTGCAGGGCACCTCCATTCCGCTCGTGGCGAGATGGCTCGGCGTCGACGCGCCTATACGCCGCGTGCCTGCCTACCCGATCGAATGCGAGCCCACCGGACTGGCACCCTGCGACCTCGTCGAGGTGGAGGTCACCGGAGACTCGGCGGCTGCAGGCAGACAACTCGTCGATCTCGGCCTGCCCGAGGGGGCCCTCGTGGTTCTCATCAACCGGAAAGATGAATTCATCATTCCGACGGGCAGCATTATTCTGCAACCGGGGGACCATCTTCTCTTCCTTGCGGGCACAGACAAACGCGACAAGGCTCGCGCTATCATAGAGACACCCAAGAAACGACAGGGCCTCGAATAGTTCCAGGGACGCCGACGCCGTCTGAAGCCCCGAGATCGGAGCGTTCATCTTGCTCCGGTCGGTCGCGCAATCCCCTGAAATAGAGAAAACGGTTGTCTCCCGGTGCCAAGGCAGTTTATATTTCCGGCGGAGCCGGGGATGAACCCCCATCCGGAAGTTTGCAGGATGGCCGGGCCGCGATCGGTCATCGCGACGTCGGCGGCTGTTCTTTGTTCCAATAAGGTGCGATTGAAGGGTGCACATGTTTTTCCTGGACGACATCGTGATCATCATCGGGCTTTCGGCCCTCGTGCTCTATCTGTGTCACCGGCTGGACCTGCCCGCCATCGTGGGTTACCTCCTGACGGGCCTCCTGACGGGTCCCTACGGGTTCAAGCTGGTCGGCAATCTGGAGGCTGTGCAGAAGCTCGCCGAGATCGGCGTCGTTGCCCTTCTTTTCACGATCGGCCTCGAGTTCTCATTCCGCAACCTGGTGCAGCTTCGGCGGACCGCCCTCCTGGGCGGCACCCTGCAGGTCCTGCTGACCCTGGTGGTTGCCGCCGCGATTTCCAACGGCCTGGGACAGCCCCCGGAACAGGCGATTTTTATCGGTTTCCTGACGGCACTGAGCAGCACCGCCATTGTCATGAAGCTCCTCCAGGACCGCGCGGAGGTGGAAACCCCGCATGGAGGCGGCGCCCTCGGGATCCTCATCTACCAGGATCTCATCGTCGTCCCGATGATGCTGCTGCTTCCCTTTCTCGGAGGAACCGCCCAGGGATCTTCGGATGATCTGCTCATTGTGCTTGCGAAAGAGACCGGGCTCATCCTGATGCTGGTTGTCGCGGCGAAATGGGTCGTCCCCTGGACTCTTTTCAAGGCGACCCAGACTCAAAGCAGGGAGATCTTTCTTCTCACGATCGTGCTGATCGGCCTGGCCGTGGCCTGGCTGACCCACGCGGCGGGGCTGTCGCTGGCCGTCGGAGCTTTCATTGCCGGGTTGGTCATTTCCGAGTCCGAATACAGCCACCAGGCCATGGGCAATGTGGTGCCATTCCGTGACATTTTTGCGAGCTTTTTCTTTGTCTCCATCGGGATGCTCCTTGATCTGCGCTTCCTCGCAGAGCACCTGGCCTACGTCTTCTTCCTGGCCGGCGGGATCATCCTCGTCAAGAGCCTCGTCGCGACGACTGCATTCCTCTTTGTGGGGCTCCCGATGCGCGTCGCCGCCCTGGCAGGTTTGATCCTCGGTCAGATCGGAGAGTTTTCCTTCATCCTGGCCGAGGTGGGGAGAAAATACGGCCTCCTCGCGGCAGACATCAATCAGGAGTTCCTGGCCTATTCGGTCCTGACCATGATGGCAACTCCTCTTTTGTTTCGCATTTCTCACCCCGTCGCGGAGCGCATCGCTCGACTTCCGCTGCCGAGACGGTTTAAACGGGGCGCTCTGCCCACCGTCGGCACGAGGCGATTTCACGAGAAGGACCACCTGGTCATCGTCGGGTTCGGCGTCTACGGGCAGAACATTGCCAGGGCGGCCCGGGAGGCGAAAATCCCCTATGCCGTCCTCGACATGAACGCCGACCTGGTCCGAAAGCAGAGGCAGAAGGGCGAACCGATCTATTACGGCGACGCGACGCACGAGACGGTCCTCCAGCACGTCAACATCCGGCAGGCCCGGATCCTCGTGGTCGTCATCAGCGATGTTGCGGCAGCCCGTCGAATCACCGATCTCGGCCGACGTCTCAACCACAGGCTCCACATCATCGTGCGGACGAGGTTCATCCAGGAGATCGGACCGCTTCTCGACACAGGGGCCAACGAGGTCATCCCCGAGGAATTCGAAACCTCGGTGGAGATCTTCAGCCGGATCCTCTCCCGGTACCTTCTTCCGGAGAACGAGATCCAGCGCTTCGTCGATGACATTCGCTCGGACAGTTACTCCATGTTCCGGAACCTTTCGAAGCACGCCACATCATGCCCGAATATCGGTGCCTGCATGCCCGACATGGACCTGCGGTCGCTCCGCGTTCATGAGACCTCCTCCCTGGCCGGACAGACGATCGCCGAGGCAAATCTGGGGAGTCGATATGGGATTACGGTACTTGCCGTGAGGCGCGATACCGAGATCATCTCCATCCCGCCGGCCGATTTTGACCTCAAGCCGGAGGACATCCTCTTCCTCGCCGGTCCACCCGAAAAGATCATGAACCTCGAGAAAATCCTGCGGGGAGAAGGGACATAACGGAAAACGTCTCTTGGAAAGACTTTTTTCATACTTTCGTTGTATCCGAATCATACCTTCTTCGTATTCACTTCCGTCCCCCATTTTCCGATAGAAAAGATAGTTCGGTGCAGGATCACGGGGAGTGGCCGATGGATGATCGGATCAAAGTGAGGTATCGCAACAACCGGGAAGGGTTCGTCGACGATGTGACGCTCAACGAACTCATCATTTCAAAGAAAATCAAACAGTTCTACCGTCCATCGGAAAAACGATGGGTGAACATCGAGACAGACCCCGTCCGCAGGGAGAAACGTTTTTTCAACGGCTCGGAGAGGCGGCGGAAAGGCGTCCTCGGCGGGGCCTGCCGGGAGATGATGTCGCGGTATTTCGGGAGGCGGTCTCCGGACCGACGGACCGCTCAGGAGTGGTTCGAAAAAGGTTTTGACCTGCTTTTTACCTGCGGGCAGTACGAAGCGGCAACCCGGGCTTTCGCCCAGGCCATTCGAATGGATCCCTGCAATGCGAGGGCTTTCCTGGACCGGGGAATGGCTTATGAAAAAATGGGCAACGTCGAGCAGGCTCTCGCAGATTACGACCAGGCGATCAGGCTTTCGCCGGAAGATGCAAAAGCCTATTACATTCGCGGTCTCACCCATCAGAGACTGGGCAAATATGAGGAAGCGGCACAGGATCTGGCTCTCGCCGCGGACCTCGGCTACCGGCAGGCCCATGACACCCTGAAATCGAGGACTTCCTCCCGCCCACTCCGTCCGAAAGACTGAATAAAACCGCAAGGGCGGCACTCAGCCGTCCTTCCCCCTCCTTTTCCAGATCAGGGTTACAAGCAGCAGAACAGCTCCCGTCGAGATGGCGGAATCGGCCACGTTGTAGGCGGGCCAGTGGTGGGGGCCGACGTAGAAGTCGAGAAAGTCGATGACCTCGCCGAACCGGATGCGATCGATGAGGTTTCCGATCGCGCCGCCAAAGATCAGGGACAGGGCGAGGTTCATCAGGGTATCCCTTTCCCGGTTCATCCGGACATAATAGAGGATCAGAATCAACGCCGCTGTCGTCACGGTGATGAGGAATACCGTCCGGAAAATTTCCGGTGATCGTGAAAAGATCCCGAAAGCGGCTCCGGGGTTGCGGACATGGGCAATGTTGAAGAATCCCGGGATAACAGGGGAGGAATCCCCGACGGACATATACGAGTTGATGTAGTATTTCGTGATCTGGTCCAGCAGGATGATCGCAAAGGCGGTAATGAGAAATATCACGTCATTTTTTTTCATGGTCGTGCACTCGAAGAAGAACCCCCACAGTCATCCCCTTGGAAGAGGAGAACCGGGGGGCTGCCTTTTGCCTTTTGCCTTTTGCCTTTTGCCTTTTGCCTTTTGCCTTTTGCCTTTTGCCTTTTGCCCTTTGCCTTTTGCCTTCAGCCCAGGTTGTCAAAACATCGGTCACAGATCGTGGGATGATCTTTCTTGCTGCCCACCGTGTCGCTGGTCACCCAGCACCTTTCGCACTTTTTGCCGCCCGCTTTTGACACGGAAACCCGGAGCCCCTTGAACTCTTCACTGTCGTAGCCCTCTCGGATCGCGCCCTCGGGGACGGCGGAAAACCCGGAGACGATGAGCAGGACCCGCATGTCTTCCCCGTACTTGTCGAGAAGCCTGCGGATTTTCTCCGGCGCCGAGACAGAAACGGCGGCATCGAGAGAATGTCCGATGATCTTTTTCTTTCTCGCCATCTCGAGAGCCTTTGCGATCTCACCCCGGATGCCGATCAGCGTCCCCCAGGTCTCCCCCAGGGCATCGTTCCTGTAGGTGCTGCTCACCTCGGGGAACTGCGTGAGGTGAACGCTTTCGACTTTCCCCTCGTAATCGGGCAGGCTTTTCCACACCTCCTCGGCCGTGAAGGTCAGGATGGGTGCGAGCAGTCTCGTCATGGCGTCGAGGACGAGATACATGGCGCTCTGGGCGGAACGCCGCTTCACCGAGGAGGGCTTCTCTGTGTAGAGCCGGTCCTTGGAGACATCGAGATAGAGAGAGCTCAGATCGACGGTGCAGAAATTGTACAGCGCGTAATAGACGACATGGAACTGATAATTTTCATACGCCTTGCGGGTGCGCTCGATCAGGCCCTGAAGCCTGTGCAGAATCCACCGGTCGAGTTCCTCCATGTCGTCGTACTTCGTCATGTCCCTCTTGACGTCGAAATCGTAGAGGTTCCCGAGGATGTACCGGCTCGTGTTGCGAATCCGGCGGTAGGCTTCGACGAGACGCTGAAGGATTTCTTCGGAGATGCGGATGTCCACCGTGTAATCCTCGGCGGCGACCCAGAGCCGCAGAATCTCCGCCCCGTACCGATCGATGATTTCCTGGGGGTCCACAACATTGCCGACGGACTTGGACATCTTCTTCCCCTCGCCGTCCACGACGAACCCGTGGGTGAGGACCTCCTTATAGGGTGCCCTGTCGCGGGTCCCCACGCACTCGAGGAGCGACGAATGGAACCACCCACGGTGCTGGTCGCTGCCCTCGAGATACATGTCGCAGGGCGACCGCAGATAATCCCTGGTCTCCAGCACGGCTGCGTGGCTGACACCGGAATCGAACCACACATCGAGGATGTTCGTCTCCTTCCTGAACACTTTCCCCTTGCAGACCGCGCAGGTGAATTCACCGGGGAGAAGATCTTTCGGTTCACGGTCGAACCAGACATCGGCGCCGTATTCCCGGACCAGTTGAACGACGTGATCGAGAATTTCCTTCGTCACCAGAACCTCGTTGCAGTCCTTGCAGTAGAAGACGGTGATCGGTACCCCCCAGAGGCGCTGCCGGGAGATGCACCAGTCGGGCCGGTTCTGGATCATGCCGTAGATCCGGTCGCGACCCCAGGCGGGAATCCACCGGACCTGGTCGATGGCGCGAAGAGAGCGCTCCCTCAGTTTGTTCTTTTCCATCGAGATGAACCACTGTTCCGTCGAGCGGAAGATGATCGGTTCCTTGCAGCGCCAGCAGTGCGGGTAGGAGTGATCCACGTCTCCGACCTGCAGGAGAGCCCCCACCTCCTTGAGCTTCTCATTCACGGCGTCGTTGGCGTCGAAAACGAACCGACCCGCGAAGAACTCCACGTCCTTTGTGAACTTTCCGTCCTCGTCCACGGGCGCGTAGTTGTCGAGGCCGTATTCCATGCCGATTTCGTAGTCTTCCTGCCCGTGACCGGGCGCGATGTGGACAAGCCCCGTCCCGGCGTCGAGGGTCACAAAGGGCGCAAGGATGAGGACGCTCTCCCGGTCGATGAAGGGGTGTTTTGTCTTGAGCCCCTCAACGACGGCGCCGGGGAACTCGTCGATGATCCGGTAGTCCTTGAAGCCGAAAGTTCCCATGCAGTAGTCCACGAGGTCCTTCGCGAGGATCAACACCTCGTCGCCGACCTTGACGGCGGCATAGATGAATTCCTTGTGAAAGGCGATCGCCAGATTGGCCGGGATGGTCCAGGGCGTCGTAGTCCAGATGACCACTTTCACCTTCTCTCCCTTGAGCTTGGGCCGAACCGCCGAAATGTCGGAGACCATCGGGAATTTGACGTAGATGGCCGGGGTGGTGTGGTCCCCGTACTCGACCTCGGCCTCGGCCAGGGCGGTCTTGCAGGTGGCGCACCAGTAGACCGGTTTTTTCCCCTTGTAGACGTCCCCCCCGAGCATGAGCTTTGCGAATTCGGCGACCGTCAGGGCCTCGTACTCGTAGTTCATCGTGAGGTAGGGGTTGTTCCACTCGCCGAAGACCCCGAGCCGTTTGAACTCCTCGCGCTGGATGCCCACGTACTTCTCGGCGTACTTCCGGCAGTAGCGACGCTTATCCGCGGGCGAGAGCGTGCCCTTCTTGTCCCCCAGTTCCTTGTCGACCTGGTGCTCGATCGGCAGCCCGTGGCAGTCCCAGCCGGGGACGAAGATGCTGTCGAAACCGCCCATGTTCTTCGACTTGATGACGAGGTCCTTGATGATTTTGTTGAGGGCCGTTCCGAGATGGATGTTCCCGTTGGCGTAAGGAGGGCCGTCGTGAAGGATGTAAGTGGGCCGTCCCTTGGAGATGTCCCTGATCATCCGATAGATATCGATGGAATCCCAGTGCCGGAGCAGTTCGGGCTCCTTCTTGGACAGGTTGGCCTTCATGGGAAAATCGGTCTTTGGCAGGTTGAGGGTATCCTTGTAATTCATACGACCTCCAGGGCTTATGGCAAAGGGCAAAAGGCTAAGGGATCATAATGCCAGCGTGAAACGCTTGAATTCTGTTGCAATTATCACAATAAAGGACCTCTTTCAAGCGTGTTTAGATCGGTCGAAGAAATAAAAAAGCCCCCGGTTCAGCGGGGGGCTTTCTCGTTTGTGTCTTGAATGAAAGACGCGTTTTTCTTTTTGATTCTTTTTTGCCTTACGCCTTGTGCCTTTTGCCTTATGCCGACGTTTGGCGCCCGATTATGATACATTCAGCACATGGTCCAACGAGATCCGACAATGGATAAAAATAAGGAAGGCCTCCCTTTGGGGGAGACCTTCCTGTAGAAAAGGCTGTGACGCCAAACGTCTATATTTACATATCCATTCCGCCGTAACCGCCCGGGGGCATGGCGGGCATGGCCGGACTTTCCTTCTTCGGTTTTTCCGCCACCATGCACTGGGTGGTCAGCATGAGCGAGGCCACGCTGGCCGCGTTCTGGAGAGCGAACCTCGTCACCTTCGTGGGGTCAATGACACCCGACTTGACAAGATCTTCGTACTCCTCGGACGCCGCATTGAACCCGAAGGCACCCTTCTTCTCCTTGACCTTCTCGACGACGATGGAGCCTTCCTGGCCGGCGTTCTGGGCGATCATCTTGAGCGGTTCTTCGAGAGCCTTCTTCAGGATGGCCACACCGACCTGCTGGTCGCCCTCGAGCTGAAGCTTGTCGAGTACCGGAAGGGTTCGGATGTAAGCCACGCCGCCGCCGGGGACGATCCCTTCTTCCACGGCCGCTCGCGTGGCGTTCAGGGCGTCTTCCACCCTCGCCTTTTTCTCCTTCATCTCCGTTTCCGTCGCCGCGCCGACCCTGATCAGGGCGACACCGCCGACGAGCTTGGCCAGTCGTTCCTGAAGCTTTTCCCGGTCATAATCGGAGGTGGTCTCCTCGATCTGAGCGCGGATCTGTCTCACGCGGCCTTCGAGGTCCTCCCGGGCACCGGCGCCGTCGATGATGGTGGTGTTGTCCTTGTCGATCGTGACCTTCTTCGCACGGCCGAGGTCTTCGATCCTCGTGTTCTCGAGCTTGGCACCCATCTCTTCCGCAATGAGCTTCCCGCCGGTGAGAATCGCGATGTCCTCCAGCATGGCCTTGCGCCGGTCGCCGAAGCCGGGGGCCTTCACGGCCACCACCTGGAGCGTACCCCGGATTTTGTTCACCACGAGCGTTGCCAGGGCTTCACCTTCGACTTCCTCGGCGATGATGACGAGGGGCTTGCCCATCTTGGCGATCTGCTCGAGGATCGGAAGGAGGTCCTTCATACCGCTGATCTTCTTGTCATGGATCAGAAAGAAGGGGTCTTCGTAATTGGTCTCCATCTTCTCAGGGTTGGTAACGAAATAAGGGGAGATGTATCCACGGTCGAACTGCATGCCTTCCACGATCTCGAGTTCCGTCTCCAGTCCTTTCGCCTCTTCGACGGTGATGACGCCTTCCTTGCCGACCTTGCCCATGGCCTCGGCAATGATGTTTCCGATGGAATCGTCGTTGTTGGCGGAGATCGTACCGACCTGGGCGATCTCTTTCTGGTCTTTCGTGGGCTTGGAGAGCTTTTTGAGCTCCTCGACCACCACTTCAACGGCCTTGTCGATGCCCCGCTTGAGGTCCATGGGGTTCATACCGGCCGCCACGTTCTTGGCGCCTTCACGGTAGAGAGCCTGAGCCAGTATGGTCGCCGTTGTGGTCCCGTCACCGGCCACGTCGCTGGTGCGGCTGGCCACTTCGCGGACCATCTGAGCACCCATATTCTCGAACTTGTCCTCCAGTTCGATCTCCTTCGCCACGGTGACGCCGTCTTTCGTCACGGTGGGTGCACCGAAGGTCTTATCCAAAATGACATTGCGGCCCCTGGGGCCAAGCGTGACCTTGACGGCATCCGCAAGCGTGTTGACGCCCTTCAGGATCGACGCCCTTGCCTGCTCGTCATACTGTAATACTTTTGCAGCCATTATCTTTCCTCCTTCCGTCTATCGGTATGGGTTATTTCTTCTCAATGATGCCCAGGATGTCTTCTTCTCTCATGATCAGATGCTCGACACCGTCGATCTTGATCTCCGTGCCGGCATACTTGCTGAACAGGACCCTGTCACCGGCCTTCACATCGAGAGCGATGACCTTGCCGTCTTCAGTTATCCGGCCCTTCCCCACGGAAACGACGAGACCCTCCATGGGTTTTTCCTTGGCCGTGTCGGGAATGATGATGCCCCCCTTCGTCTTCTCCTCTTCCGCGACACGCTTCACCAGAATCTTGTCATGCAATGGCCTGATCTTCATCCTCAAACCTCTCCTTTCTTATATGATTTGAATGTAGTTTTTTGAATGCACCTGTAACGGCTGAAATCGACCATAAAATAAACATCGATTCCGATCTGTCAAGAAACCCCCCCAAAAATTTTTCGGGAAATTTAAAAAAACCCCCTATCGGGGGAATAGGCGGTAAGACTAAACCAGAAATAAATAAATATCAATCATTTATTTCCGTCCCGTCCGCCGGTCTCAGGATGTGCCGACGGGGATGATCTCCACGGGTATCTTAGCGAGTTTCTTGAATTTTTCGGCATCCTTGATGGACCCCACGATATCCCCGTAATGGATGGGGATGGCCATTTTGGGTCTCAACGCATTGACGGCCTCGGCGGCCTCCCGGGCATCCATGGTATAGGTGCCCCCGACGGGGAGGATCATAATGTCGGCCCGGATCTCTTTCATTTCCGGGATGAAGTCCGTATCCCCCGGATAGTAGATCCGGTTCCCCTCGACGGTGACGACGTATCCGATCCAGTGATTGCCCTTCGGGTGAAAGGCCTTCTTGAGGTTGTAGGAAGGGACGACCTCCACGTCGATCCCGAAAAGGGACAGCCGGTCTCCCGGTTTTACCGCCCTCACGTCCCCCGAAAGCTGCGGGAGGCAATCGGCCGTGGCCAGGACGACGGTTTCTTTTTTCTGGAGCTTCTTCACGTCCGTTGGGGAGAGGTGATCATAATGACTGTGGGTGATCAGGATGAGGTCGGCTTTTTCACCGCCCGGGATCTTCCAGGGGTCGATATAGATGATCTTTTCCGACTTGATCCTGACCGAGGCATGCCCGAACCATGTGATTTTCTCCAGCATGACGACATCCTCCCGTGTTGAATGGGGCCGGGTAAAGTCCCGCGATCAGAAAATCGACAGGACGAAATAGGTGGCCGCCGAGATCAGCGCAGACGCGGGGATGGTCAGCACCCAGGCCCAGAGAATGGTCCCCGCCACAGCCCAGCGCACGGCCGTGAACCGCCTCGTCGACCCCACGCCCATGATGGCTCCGGCAATCGTGTGGGTCGTGCTGACGGGGATCCCGAACAGCGAGGCCCCGATGAGCGACGAGGCGGCCGCCGTCTCGGCGCAGAACCCGCCCATGGGCTGCAATTTCGTGATCTTCGTCCCCATGGTCTTCACGATCCGCCAGCCCCCCGCGAGAGTCCCCAGGGCGATCGTCACGTAGCAGACCATGATGATCCAGTAGGGAATAGTGAAAACGGGACCCAGAAACCCGGCGCTGAAAAGGGTGATGGCGATCACTCCCATCGTCTTCTGGGCATCGTTCATCCCGTGCCCCATGCTGTGAATCGCCGACGAAAAGAGCTGAAGCCTCCTGAAAAGGTTGTCGGCCCTCTTCACGGATACGCCCCTAGTCGCGTGGAGAACGACGACCATGTAGAAAAACCCGAGGGTGAAACCGATCGCCGGGGATAGAACAATGAAACTCGCCGTCTTGATGATCCCTCCCCAGACGAGGACCTTCAGACCTCCCTTCACAAGACCGGCGCCGATCATCCCGCCGATCAGGGCATGGGAGGAACTGCTGGGCAACCCCAGCCACCAGGTGATGAGATTCCAGACGATCGCCCCGATCAGCGCGGCGAGGATGAGGTGGTTTTCGACGATGCCCGGATCGATGATCCCCGTTCCGATCGTGTGAGCCACCGGCGTGCCGACGATAAAGGCCGCCAGGAAGTTGAAGGCGGCCGCCCAGTAGACGGCATACTTCGGGGGCAGGACCCTCGTGGAGACGATGCAGGAGATGGAATTGGCCGCGTCATGAAAACCGTTGATGAAATCGAAGATGAGCGCGACGATGACGATGAAAACGACAAGGACCAGTGCCGAGCTATCCATGTTTCAGGACGATGCCTTCAATGATGTTTGAAACATCCTCGCAAACGTCGATGGATTCCTCGATCCGCTCGAAGATCTCCTTCCACTTGATCAACTCGAAGGGGTCCTTTTCCCGCTCGAAGAGCCTCGCCATCGTCATTCTGAGGACGATGTCGCCCTCGTTTTCGAGCGTGTTGATCTCGACGCAGTCCTCCAGGATTTCCTTGAATTTTTTCTTGTCTCTCAGGGCATGGACGATCTTCTTGACCTTGCCGATGGCCTCGTTCAGGATTCTGGCCTGCTCTTTGATCTCCTCGGCGGGCTTCTTGATTTTGTAGAGCTGCATCCGCACGGCGGCCGCCTCGATCATGTCCAGGACGCTGTCCATTTTGTTGACGAGATTGTAGATATCTTCCCGGTCCAGGGGCGTCAGGAAGGTCCGGTGCATCTTCTCGTAGGTCCGGTGGGTGATGATGTCCGCCTCGTGCTCGATTTCTTTCAGCTTTGCGATCTTCGCCTCGGACTGCTCGTAATTGTTGAGAATGTCCATGAACATCTTTCCGCCCTCTTCGATCTTATTGGCCAGTTCCTCGAAGAGGTCGTAGAACTTTTCATCCCTCGGAATAATCCCCATGATGTAAACACCCCGGGTCAAATGTCGTGCTCGCTATAGCACACTTTCCCCTCATCTTCAATGACAGACGCCTGACGCGGAGGGAAAAAGATATCCTTTTGAAATTGTGCGTGTATTAACGATTTTCTTTTGCAGATAAAATTTTGGTGAAGTGATTCGGCTGCGATGTCGAAAGGGTCCGGGTATCCGTTTGCCCCATCAAGCGGAAAGGCCGCCATTTTCTCCGAATGTTTCCGAGGATTCGGGCTGTCCTTTAGAAGAGGTTTTCGACGAGTTCACGGATATTCCGGATCTTGACGAGCCGGATCTTCCCGGACTTCCCGGTTTCCCGCGGCTGAGTTTTCGGGTGAATGCAGCGGCTGAACCCCATCCGCTCGGCCTCCCGGATCCGGAGCTCCATCTGGTGGATGCCCCGCACCTCGCCCGTGAGGCCCACCTCGCCGAACACGACCGTCCCGGGATGGATGACGCGGTCGAGAAAGCTGGAAGCCATGGCGGAGACGATGCCGAGATCCACGGCCGGTTCCGTGACGCGCACCCCTCCCGCCACGTTGAGGAAGACGTCATGGCTCCCCAGGCGAAGACCGCAGACCTTCTCGAGCACCGCGACGAGGAGGGATACCCGGTTCGCGTCGACACCGATGGCCGTCCTCCTCGGCATGCCGAAGTTTGTCGGGGAAACGAGCGACTGAATCTCCACGAGAATGGGCCGAGTCCCCTCCATGCTCGGGACGACGACGGAACCCGAAGAGCCCTCGGGGCGCTCCGCCAGGAAGTACTCCGAGGGGTTCATGACCTCGACGAGGCCGCGGTCCCTCATCTCGAAGACGCCCACTTCGTTCGTGGGCCCGAAGCGGTTCTTCATTCCGCGGATCATCCGGTAGGAATGACCGGAATCCCCCTCAAAGTAGAGCACCGTGTCCACCATGTGCTCGAGCACCTTGGGTCCCGCGATGGAGCCGTCTTTAGTCACGTGACCGATGAGAAAGACAGGGATGCCCGATTTCTTGGCGAAAAGAATGAGCCTCTCCGAGGCCTCCCTCACCTGCCCCACGCTTCCCGGTGCAGAGGACAGAAGCGAGCTGTAGACCGTCTGGACGGAGTCCACGACGACGGCGGCCGGTTTCGTCTCGCGGATGTACTTGATGATGTTTTCCAGGTCCACCTCGACGAGGATGAGAATGTTGCCCGAAGTGGCGCCGATCCGCTCGCCGCGCATCTTGATCTGCCGCGCCGATTCCTCTCCGGAGACATAAAGGACCTTGAGGCCCCTCGCGGCCAGGTGCTGCATGACCTGGAGAAGGAGTGTTGATTTTCCGATCCCGGGATCCCCCCCCACGAGGACGGCCGATCCGCGGACAATCCCCCCGCCGAGCACGCGGTCGACCTCATCGATGCCGCTCTTCACTCGCTCCCGCTCGTCCGACGCGATCGTGTCGATGGGAAGCGGCTTTTCATTGAAGGACAGTTCCGTCCTCGAGCCGGGGCCGGTTTCCCGGATTTCCTCCTCGACGAAGGTGTTCCACTGTCCGCAGGAGGGGCACTTGCCCGCCCACTTCAGGGATTGATGGCCGCAGTTCTGGCAGAAAAATGAGGTTTTTACTTTTTTCATGGAATGTGCTTATCTTGAATGATCAAGACGGTTTAAGGGTCCATCCCTGCGAGAAAACTTCAGCCCAAGAGGTATATTGTTTTCATCTTCCCGTCAACACCCAAAAGCGGGTGAAAACCGGACCGAAATATCTTGAGATATCAACTCGATTCTGATAAATTCCTGCGGCTTTTAGAAAAAGGAGTTTCCCATGCATAACCCGAATTTCAGCTCCGGCCCCTGCAGCAAGAGACCGGGGTGGTCCTTCGATGCGCTGAAGGAAGCGGCCCTCGGCCGGTCGCATCGCTCCGCCCTGGGCCGCAAGAAGCTCAAGGACGCCATCGAGGGGAGCAAAAAAATCCTTGGCGTACCTGCGGATTACCTGCTCGGCATCATGGCGGGTTCCGACACCGGCGCCTTCGAAGCGGCCCTGTGGACCCTCCTCGGACCAAGGCCCGTAACGGTCCTCGTGTGGGAGGCCTTCAGCCGTGACTGGGCCACCGACATCGAAAAGCAACTCAAGGTCAGGGCGACGGTCCTGCAGGCCGATTACGGAAAACTCCCCGACCTCGGCAGGGTCGACTGGAAAAACGATGTCGTCTTCGTCGCCAACGGCACGACGAGCGGTGTCAGAATCCCGGACTGGAACTGGATCCCATCGAACCGCGAGGGCCTCGCCCTGTGCGACGCCACGAGCGCCGTCTTCGCCATGGAGGTGGACTGGGCGAAAGTGGACGTCCTCACCTATTCCTGGCAGAAGTGCCTGGGCGGAGAGGCGGCGCACGGCGTGCTCGTTCTCAGCCCCAGGGCCGTGGAGCGCCTCGAGACATACGACCCCCCCTGGCCTCTGCCCAAGATCTTCCGGATGAAGAAGGGGGGGAAGCTGAACCGCGCCATCTTCGACGGCGACACGATCAACACGCCTTCCATGCTCTGCGTGGAGGACTATCTCGACGCGCTCACCTGGGCCGAAGGCATCGGACTTCCGGGTCTCATCCGGAGAAGCCGGGACAACCTCCGGATCGTCGAGGACTGGGTTGCCGGGCGGGACTGGGTCGAATTCCTCGCGGCCTCGCCGGAGATCCGGTCGAACACGTCGGTCTGCCTGGCCCTGACGAGTGAAAAATTCAGAGCCCTCCCGGTGGACAAAAAAGACGAGTTCATCCGGCGCATCGCGGGGGAACTGAGCAAGGCGGGAGTCGCCCACGATATCGCCGCCTACCGGGACGCGCCGCCGGGCTTCCGCTTCTGGTGCGGGCCCACGGTGGAGCCGTCCGATATCGGGACGGCCCTCCAGGCCCTGGAGGACGCCTACAGGCGGCACAGTGCGTCGCTCGGCTGAGTGTTGCGGCATACATTTTTTCGGAGGGACCCGTTTCATGAAGAAAGTGCTCGTGAGTGACACCATCGCCCCGGAGGGGATCGCAATCTTCAAGGAAGCCCCGGGGATCGAAGTCGACGTGATGACCAACCTGACGCCCGACGAGCTGCGGGGCGTCATCGGCGAATACGACGGCCTCGCCATCCGCAGTGCTACGAAAGTGACGAAGGAGATCGTCGAGGCGGCGAAAAACCTGAAGGTGATCGGCCGGGCCGGCATCGGTATCGACAACGTCGACGTCCCCTCGGCCAGCAAGCGCGGCATCGTCGTGATGAACACCCCCGGCGGCAACACGATCACGACGGCGGAACATACCATCGCCATGATGTTCGCCCTGGCGAGACGGATCCCCCAGGCCACCTCGTCCATGAAGGGGGGCAAGTGGGAAAAAAACAAGTTCATGGGGTCCGAAGTCTACAACAAGACCCTGGGCATCATCGGCCTCGGACGGGTGGGCTCCGTTGTGGCCGAGAGAGCCAAGGGGCTCATGATGAATGTCATCGTCCATGATCCGTTCATCGCGCCGGAGGCGGCAGAGAAGATGGGCATCACGCTGGTGTCGATGGATGACATCCTCAAGAAGTCCCACTTCATCACGGTGCATACGCCGCTGACGAAGGACACGAAGGGCCTTCTGAACGCCAGGACCTTCGCCCGGATGAGAGACGGCGTCTTCATCATCAACTGCGCCCGGGGGGGCATCGTGAACGAGAAGGATCTGGCCGCCGCCATCCGATCGGGCAAAGTGGCGGGGGCCGCCCTCGACGTGTTCGAGGAGGAGCCGACGAAGAACACGGAACTGCTGGCGCTCCCCAACGTGATCAGCACCCCCCACCTGGGCGCGTCCACGGACGAGGCCCAGCGCAACGTGGCCATCGCCATCGCCGAGCAGATCGTCGATTTCCTGACCAAGGGCGAGATCCGAAACGCCGTGAACTTCCCCTCCGTGAGCGCCGAGGTGCTCATGAGCATCCAGCCCTACCTGATGCTCGCCGAGAAGCTCGGTAAGTTCGAGGCTCAGATCGTCAAGGGCGGCATCGAGGAGATCGACGTGGAGTTCAGCGGCGAGATTCTGAACTACAACGTGGCGCCCATCACGATCGCTTTTCTGAAGGGGCTCCTGACGCCGATCCTGAACGCGAACATCAACTTCATCAACGCGCCCGTCATCGCCAAGGAGCGAAAAATCAAGGTCGTCGAGTCGAAGAGCAGCGAGATGAAGGACTACACCAGCATGATCTCCGTGACGATCAAGACGACGGAGGAAAAGCGCTTTGCCGCCGGCGCGATTTTCGGGCGGCAGGACCTGAGGATCGTCCGGATCGACAAGTTCGCCATGGAGGCAATCCCGGAAGGCCACATGATCGTTCTCTACAATTATGACAAGCCGGGCGTCATCGGCAACATCGGGACCACTCTCGGCAACAACAGCATCAACATCGCGCGCCTCCACCTCAGCCGCGAGCAGGTTGACGGGCAGGCCGTCGTGGTGCTGAGCACCGACAGCATCGTGCCGGAAGAGGTTCTCGACAAGCTGCGGGGACTGCCCAACGTGATCTCGGTGACGCAGATAGAAATATAAGTACAGTTTTGAATTTTGAGTGTTGAGTTTTGAATTGGAAAGACAGGACAAAATCTCTACCCTGACTTACACTGCGAAGAACAGGCGGGACATCGGGCAACTGGATTAAGAGAGCGTTTCTTGAGCAAAACCGTTTCAACGGAGATGCGTCATGGCAAATGTCATCGTGGTCGGAACCCAGTGGGGCGATGAGGGCAAGGGGAAGATCGTCGACCTCTACGCCGAAGACGCCGACGCGGTTGTCCGCTTCCAGGGGGGCAATAACGCCGGGCACACCCTTGTCGTCAAGGGGGAGCAGACCATCCTGCACCTGATCCCGTCGGGCATCCTCCACGACCGCAAGACCTGCATCGTCGGAAACGGCGTCGTCGTCGACCCGAAGGTCATCCTCGCGGAAATCGACGAGCTGAAGCGCAGGAACCTCTTCCCGCGCAACACCCGGCTCTGGATCAGCGAAAACGCCCACGTGATCATGCCCTACCACCGCAGGCTCGACAGCGCCCGGGAATCCGCCAAGGGCGACCAGAAAATCGGCACGACAGGAAGAGGGATCGGCCCCTGCTACGAGGACAAGGTCGCCCGCACGGGGATCCGCTTCTGCGACCTCCTCGATGACGAGACCTTCCGGGCGAAGCTGAAGCGAAACGTCGAGGAGAAAAACTTCTACCTGACGAAACTCTTCAACGAAGAACCCGTCGACGAGAAGTCCGTCTACGAGGAATACCGGGGTTACGCGGAGCGCCTGAGACCCTTCGTCACGAACGCCTCGGTGATCCTGGAGGAAGAAATCCGGCGGAAGAAGAACGTCCTCTTCGAAGGGGCACAGGGTACGCACCTCGACATCGACCACGGAACCTACCCCTACGTGACCTCTTCCAACACGGTGGCGGGAAACGCCTGCGGGGGGGCCGGAGTCGGACCGACGAAGATCGACGTCGTCGTCGGGATCGTGAAGGCCTACACGACGAGGGTGGGCGGCGGGCCCTTTGTGACGGAGCTCACCGACGAAATCGGCGAGCACATCCAGAACGCGGGCAAGGAGTTCGGCGCCACGACGGGCCGGAGACGCCGCTGCGGCTGGCTCGACATGGTCCTGATCCGTCACGCTGTAAGGCTCTCGGGGATCAACGGTCTTGCCATCACCAAGCTCGATGTCCTGACGGGGATTGACCCGCTCAAGATCTGCAGGGCCTACCGGGTGAACGGGAAGGAGATCACCGACGCCGTCCCGTCCAACCTCCGGGACCTCGCGAAATGCGAGCCCGTCTACGAGGAATTGAAGGGGTGGAAGGAGCCGATCGGTCGCGCAAAGACCGTCCGGGAACTGCCCATCCAGGCGAGGAGGTACGTCCAGAGAATCGAGAAGCTCTCCGGTGTCAGGCTCTTCCTCGTCTCCGTGGGCGCCGACCGGGATGAAACGATCGTCCTGAAGAATCCCTTTAAGAAATAAGCCGGGGGCTTATTTCTGTTTTGATTTTTGAGGTGAACTGCAATTAACCTCGTCCATACCGGGAAGCCACTACAGTTGCTTCCATTTTGAGTTTTGAATGAAAGAAATTTTTCGAACCCAAAACTCAACATTCATCATTGCTGGTCTTCCAGACCAGCGGGCCGTTAGCTCAGTACGGTAGAGCAGCGGACTTTTAATCCGTTGGTCACCGGTTCAAATCCGGTACGGCCCACCAAGAAAAAAAGGGGGTTGCGTATGTCACTCATGTGCGACCCCTTATTTAGACTGAAGGCAGGGTCAGAAATGAGAAAATTTTATACCGGAATTGTCTGTATGGCGGCGATCGCGGCTACATCTCTTATTCTGTTGCCGGTGACTGCTGTAATGGTAGCAGTACGATTATCGAAGCCGCGAAATCACGCAAGAAAGGCCAGCCCTGGCTCTCATAAAGCCGACCTGACCTCGGAAAACGGGTCAGGCGCATTCGTTGATTGTATGTCAAAAGGCGGAGCCGGCTTGAGATAGCGAAATTTACAGAACACTGCCAATCAAGTTGTCGGCTCCTGAGAGGAGTCTCCTTCTCGATAAAGCGATACGGAACCGGTAAAAGGGCGGCACCACCGGTAGCGAGCAAGATGCTCCCCGGATTACACCCTGTTACCGTCCCCAGCCCGAGGAAGGATCCGATCTATCCTCCGCGAAAGCCCCGCTATCCCTATCAAGATGATAATGATAACTCCCCCGGGGTCTTTTCCCGGTGTTATGGATTTTGCGGGCAAACCGACGATGAACCCCATGACGAGCCAGGACAGAATTCTCACAACCAACCCCCTTGAAGGATTCGATGTTCAATGCTTCACCATTTTTTTGAGACAGCAGGATGATTTGGAACGATAGACCTGGCCCGTCAAAATTGCTTTTGCGTTCGCCGCTTTTAATCTGAACCTGAATTCACCCGAGTTGTCCTTGCAGACCTCCAAGCTGCCTTTTATCTTATCTCCTCCTTCTCTATCCGAATCTGTCAAGCAACGGATCTACCTTTTAAACGCCGGGCTTTGCTGCCCGATCCGCCGTTCTGCGATCATCGTATGTTAGAATAATAACGACCTTGTTTTCCTTCCCTCTCAGCGCCTTGTCCTCCCAGAGATGAACATCCAGCATGTCGTCGCTTGCGGTCAAGGCGATGAGACTCCCGCTCCGCAACACCTCCCGGATGACCGGGCTGCTTGCCCGGTACCAGCCCTTGGCCCGGCGTGTCCGTTCATAATCATCGAGAACTTCTTTCAAGTTCATCTTCCCCAGCTTTGTCAGGGGGGCGCCGGTTGTCCGTACTTCAGCATCGTCATCGTAAAGAATGTAACCATAGATCTGTTCCGGCTGCGGCCCGAACGTCTCGAATCTGGCGACATTGAGTCTCTTTTCGGCGATGCTGCCGGCGACAATCCTTGTCGGGTCTACCACATTGCTTTGCAGATAGACCTGGTTTTCGCAGCCCAAGAGGCCGAGAATGACCCCGATCGCCACGACGGCGATAAGCATGTTCCCCTGAGACACACTGAGTACGTAAGCCATCGATTCCCTCCATATTGCATTCCCTGAAGTCGGTTATGGCCATAACCTGCGTTTTGCCTAAAGTGAGAATCCTGTACGGATCATTATAGCCTTTTTTATTGAAAACGAAATACTTTGCGGGTAATAAATCAATACAAAAATACCCTTGCCAACAGACAGGCAAAAACCGTCCTTTTTATAGCGAAGTGAATGTGAACCACGGGGTGACAACAAGGGGTGACACCGACCGAGATGTTACCCCTTTGAAGTGATGTTTCCCCAACAGGAACAACTATCGGCTCATTTACGGGAAGGAGAGACATGATGAATGACGTCTTTGTCGTCAGTGCGGTCCGGACGCCGGTCGGCAGGCAGAACGGGTACCTTCGCAACTGGACGGCTCCGGAGCTTCTGGGGACCGTGCTGAACGAAGCCGTCCGAAGAATCAACCTCGACCCTGCCCTCGTGGACGACGTGATCAACGGGACGGTCTATCAGGTCGGCGAGCAGGGTTTCACCCTGGCCCGGATGGGCATTCTGGCATCGTCCATCCCCGCTTCGGTCCCGGGGGTTTCGGTGAACCGCCAGTGCGGGAGCAGTCTCACCGCCATTCAGCTCGGCTATGCTCTGATCGCGTCGGGAACGATGGAGGTGGTGATTGCGAGCGGCTGCGAGTTCATGTCCAAGTATACCATGTTCACGGATCTCAACGGCACGCTCTACACGGGAAAGCCGATGGGGAACCCCTTCGGGAAATTCTACACGGACAAATTCGGCCCGCCCGACCAGATCGCTGCCGCCCAGATGATCGCGGACCGGTGGGACATCACGCGTGAGGAGTGCCATGACTTCGCCGTCGCGAGCCACCGCAAGGCCCAGGAGGCGACGGTGAAGGGATACTTCAAGAAGGAAATCCTGCCCATGAAAGGCGTGGACAAGGACGGGAACGCGGTCCTGCGGGACACCGATGAAACCATCCGGCCGGAAACGAGTCACGAGACGCTGGCCGTGCTCAAGGTCCTGCCGAACACAAAGTGGATCACCGTCGGCATCTCGAGCACGATCACCGACGGGGCTTCAGCCGTCGTGCTCATGAGCGGGGCAAAGATGAAAGAATTGAAACTGGAGCCCCTCGCTCGCGTGGCGGCCAACGCCGTCGTGGGATCGGACCCTCAGCTCATGCTCACGGGGCCGATCTACGTCACCCCGAAGGTCCTGAAAAGGGCCGGTCTTCAGATGAAGGATATCGACATCTTTGAGATCAACGAGGCCTTCGCACCCATCCCGCTTGCCTGGGCCAAGGATCTCCAGGCGGACATGGACAGGCTGAACGTGAACGGGGGAGCCCTTGCTCTCGGACACCCCGTGGGCAACTCCGGCTGCCGCCTGGCCGTGACGGCGATCCACGAGATGAGACGCCGTGAGGCGAGATACGCCCTCGTCTCGCTCTGCACGGGCGGTGGAATGGCGCCCGCGACGATTTTCGAACGGGCTTAGAATAACGGGAGAAGCGCTGTCCGTCGTTCAGATGCGACATGGCGAATCTTTTAAAATCAATGGATTAAAGGAATTGCCTTACCCCCTTTCCGTGGACTTCAGCGACATCAAGAAAGCCCATTCTCGTTCTCCCGGCAACGGTCCGCCTGACGGCTTTCACTGAATATTCCTTACAGTCGAAAACAGACTGTGATATGAAACGGCATCATTCCGTCTTTCCAGCGGAGCGAGTCCTGTGAAGCGGTTCATTCGACGAGAAGAGAGATTTTACGATCTCTTTGAGGTGCTGGCCGACCGGATCGTGGAGGGCGGCAGGCTCTTCGAGGAGATCGTCAACAACTATGAGCACTCGGAGCAGAAGCTGTCCAAATTGAAGGAGATCGAGCACGAGGCGGACACCATCACCCACGACATCTACCACACGCTGCACCACACCTTCATCACGCCGCTGGACCGGGAGGACATCTATTCCCTGGCCGGCACGATGGACACGGTGCTGGACCTCATCGAGTCGGCGGCCGTGCGGATGTACCTGTACCGGATCCGCGGGACGACCCGGGAGCTCTCGGAGCTTGCGAGGATTCTCAACGAGAGCATCGGCGAGATCCGGAAGATCGTCTATTCGGTGAGGAACAAGCGGGACGCCCGGATGATTCTGCGGGCGTGCGTGGTGATCAACACGCTGGAGAACGAGGCCGATCAGGTTCTTCGGACGGCGATGATGCGTCTTTTTGAGAACGAGAAGGATCCGATCGAACTGATCAAGATGAAGGAAATCATCCAGACCACCGAGACCGCCACGGACATCTGCGAGGACGTGTCCAACATCATCGAAGGGATCATCTTGAAACATTGACGGCTCCACGATGGCCGCCGTCGGGGGATGTTCCATGCCGGACGATTCCCGGGCCGAGAGACCCGCGGATTTATGCCTGCTGAAAAGGGCGGTCAAGAACCTGCTCGAGCAGCATCCCGAGGGAATGACCCGCGCGGAAATCTGCCGTCGGCTCTTGCTCGGTACTGATTTTTCCGGCACCTATCGCAGCCTGCTCGCACAGGTAAATTCCATCCTGAACGTCATGGTCGAAGAGGGCAGGGTCAGATGCCGCGGAAGCGGCTCCGCCGGGATCTACGTACGCGCAGACGGGGCAACCCCCTCCCGGTCCGTTCTTTAATGAAGCGCGGACGACTTATCATCAGGAATCCGTTCAACGGTCATTCCGTCGATGCGCGGTGGCAATCATACCGGACAGAGCGATCCTTATCGTGGCCCTTCTCCTGCCGGCGGTCCTTTTTTCTGCGAAAAAGGTGTCCACGGGGTGGCTCCTCATGACCAGGCCGTTTCTCTCCGCCCTTTTCGTTCTAACGGCCCTGGTCGGGCCCCATGGAAACCCGCTGTTCTTCCGCCTGGTCCTCGCCGGGTCTTGCCGCGATCACCTTAACGATGCCCTGATTCCCCGGGTGTTTAATGCTCTCCACTCGAAAACCCGCCTGCTCGATCATCTCCAGCGGCAAATGGTTTTCGATATTCGGTCCGGGGAGTCGAACGGCGAGGAGGTTGAAAAATCCTATCAGCGTCCCTGTCCTCCGCCGGCCGTTGCGGAGGTGTTCCGGAAGAAGGATCTGCCCGCCCGGACGACCCGCCCCAATTCCCCCCGTCCCTGACGGAGTCGGGAACGGAGCAGAAAACAAAGGGGGAGACAACCGTATCAGATGAATCGTCGCGAAAATCCGGATCCTGAACATCCGCCGCCATGAGCCGGACCGGGAGCTTCATTTTGAGAGCTCTTTCACGGGCGGGTCGAAGCATTTTTCCCGCGATGTCCGCCCCGACGAGGCTCACGCCCGGCGGGTAACAGAGGGAATTCTCGCCCGTGCCGATACGGACTTCGAGCACCCGTCGGCTCGCCCGAGTCGGAATCTCCCGTCGCCTCCAGTTCGCTCCGGATCCGTAGGGCTTTTTCATGCATAAGCGGATTTTTTTCCCGTCCATGTTCGGATCGTTGGGCTCTCTGAAATGAAACAACCCCTGCGCGACTCCTGCGGGGAAGCCCTCCTTTTTTCTCATCTACGGGATCATTTTAGAGACAGGCGGGTCGTCGATCCATCGGGCATTCCCCGAATCCGGCGGCCGGAATACCCGAGGATGAATGAGTCCGGGGATGAGATGGCGGGTCGTGGCTTCGTCTCGTAACTTTTCCGGTTGTAATCATGCAAAAAAGGATTTAGCCTGAGTACGGAATCCCGGGAAGGAGACGAACATCATGAATCCCGTCAGCCAGGAATACGTCCTCAGGTTGGCCCGCCATTTTATGGAGAGCCGGATCCTCCTCACGGGAGCGGAACTGAACCTTTTTACGCTGTTAAGCGATTCGAGTCTCTCCGCAGGGGAAATCGCGGTCAGAACAGGCTCCGACGTCAGCGCCCTGACCGTCCTTCTCGACGCCCTGGCGGCTATGGGGTTGCTTGACAAACAGGGAGAGACGTACCGCTGCGAATCCGAAGCCTGTCGGCATCTGTCGGAGAAAACCCCCGATTCGGTTCTGGCCATGGTCCTGCACGGGGCACACCTCTGGCGCCGCTGGTCCGGACTGACGGACGTCGTGCGGGGCGGGAGGCCGTCCGGAAAATCGGCGCGGTCCTCGCGGAATGCGGAGGAGATGAAGGCGTTTATCGGCGCGATGCACGCCGTTGCGGCGCCTCTGGCGGACAGGATCGTTGCGACGGTCAAACCGGGCGATGCCAGAGCGCTGATCGACGTGGGGGGCGCCTCGGGGACGTACACCATCGCCTTTCTGCGGGCCGTCCCCGGCATGAAAGCGACCCTTTTCGACCGGGTGGGGGTGATGGAGATGGCCCGCGAACGGATGGAGAGGGAGGGAATGCTTGATCGCGTGAGGCTGGTCGGCGGGGACTTCTACCGGGATGAGCTGCCGAAGGGGCATGATCTCGCCCTCCTTTCCGCCATCATCCATCAGAACAGCGCCGGGCAGAACCTGTCTCTCTTCCAAAAGGTGTTTCACTCGCTGAATGCGGGAGGGAGAATCATCATTCGCGATTACGTGATGGAGCCCGACCGGACTCACCCGAGGGGCGGGGCCGTTTTTGCCGTCAACATGCTGGTCAACACCTCCGGCGGCGGCACCTATACATTTGAAGAAATCCGTTCCGGCCTGTCGCAGGCGGGGTTCGGCCGTATCCGGCTCCTGGAGAAGGGGGAGCACATGGATGCCCTTGTGGAGGCTTTCAGGCCCTGAGCGTGCGGGCTCGCAACAGGAGGTTTATCGGTAGAGACAGACGTAGGACAGGTCCTCGCCGATGTCGAGTTGAAATTTCTGGTTCGCTTCCACTTCGAAACGATCGTAGGGCTTGAAGGTTTTCCATTCGTCTGAACCGGGGAGTTTCACCTTCATGACGCCCGTGGTGACGATCATGATTTCCTTCCGGGAAGTGCCGAATTCATACCGGCCCTCAGCCATGACGCCTGCCGTCGCAGGCCCCTCCTTTGTGTTAAAGGACAGAGACTTCACCTTCCCCCCGAAATACTCGTTCACTTTGAACATACAAACCTCCTCTTTTATGGTCCTATTCCCCCGCGAGAGGATCGTAAGGGAGATAGGGGTGCCTGTCAATGAATGATCCGCTGAAAAAGAGAAAGCCCTGCAGTCTTTCACCGGGAGTACCCCGTTGCCTCATAAATAAATGTTACCGAAGAGGGGGCTCAGGTCGTTGACGGGAGAGAGCCCGTTTATAGCAGAGATCGAAGATTTTTTTAAGTTTGATTTCCATGGCCTGTCGCAGCACGAAGG
>Ga0302238_1000362_pt1 | contig 47178 bp, 47 predicted proteins | sample AAG_UR_Asn_MG_FD_193527 | JGI IMG/M metagenome (GOLD analysis project Ga0302238, IMG submission 193527) | Enriched activated sludge microbial communities from anaerobic digester in WTTP, New Holstein, Wisconsin, United States - AAG_UR_Asn | ecosystem: Engineered > Bioreactor > Anaerobic >... | reverse complement strand
GTGGGATTGGTATCGTCACCCCACATCGGGCTCAACAGGCATTGATCGTCGCGAGGCTCCAGCAGGTGTTCGGGCCATTAGGCGCTTCGAATCAACTTATCCGGGACGCTGTGGACACAGTCGAGCGGTTTCAAGGGCAGCAGCGTGATGTGATCATCGCCTCCTTTGCCCTGGGTGACCAGGATGCCATTCAGGACGAGGACGAATTCCTGATGAGCCTCAATCGGTTCAATGTGATGACTTCCCGCGCCAGAGCAAAGCTGATCACCATGGTGACGCAAGAGGTGGTGAACCATCTCTCTGGCGAACTGGACATCCTCCGTCAGAGCCGGTTGCTGAAGGTGTATGTCGAATCCTTCTGCAACAATGTCCGGCCCATGACTCTGGGCTATGTTACGGCGAACGGCGTCCTCCAGGTCGATGGAATATTCAAATGGAGACAATGACCGGATGAGTCGGGACTTCCGCGACATCGATATACTCTCCCGCGCCCAAGGGTGTCTTCTTGGCCAGCTTGCCGGAGACTCCCTTGGCAGCCTGGTCGAGTTTCGGGCTCCGAATGACATCCGCCGGGAATACCCGAAAGGCGTCCGTGAACTTGCCGACGGAGGCACTTGGAACACCATTGCCGGCCAACCGACCGACGATTCCGAGATGGCGCTTTTGCTGGCCCGCATGCTGGCGGACCAGGGAAGGTACGATCCCGAGGAGGCGAGGAATGCCTACATTTTCTGGCTGGACTCCGGTCCCTTCGATTGCGGCATGACAGTCTCCAGCGGCCTGCGTGGGCGTCCCAATCCGGACAGCCAGGCTAATGGGGCGATGATGCGGATCAGCCCGCTGGGCATCTTCGGAGCCAACCATGATTTGGAGCATGTGGCTGAGTGGGCACGACAGGACGCAGCGATCACCCATCCTCATCCGGTCTGCCAGCAAACCAACGCATTGTTCACGATGGCGATTGCCCATGCCATCCGCCAGGGGTGCGATGGCCGAGATCTGTACGAGCAGATCGTGGCCTGGGCGGAAGACGTGACGGTGGATGGAAGCCTCCGGGAAGCAGTCCGAGGTGCTGGCGAATCACCGCCAGCCGATTATGTCCACCAACAGGGGTGGGTGCTGACGGCATTTCGCAACGCCCTGTGGCAGCTCTTGCATGCTCCGAATTTAGAGGAGGCCGTGGTGGACACCGTCATGCGCGGCGGAGACACCGACACCAACGCCGCCATCTGCGGCGCGCTGCTGGGCGCTGTGCACGGCCGGAACGCCGTCCCCGGCCAATGGGTCAAATCCCTGCTCAAATGCCGCCCCGCAGCGGGACAGCCGAATGTGCGCCATCCCCGGCCCGAGTGTTTCTGGCCCGTGGACGCATTGGAGCTTGCGGAGCGATTACTCGTGTTCGATCAGCAGGATACGGGTAATGGGGCATGACATGAGTGAGCCGACGCCACGTTTCTGGCAGATATTCTTCGAAGTTTTCGAGTCGCTCCCCAGGCAGGGGCCAGGCAACCGTGCCTGCGCCGCAAGGGCCCTTGTTTTCTGTCGCGATCTGCCGCCCGCGCCGGCGGTGCTCGATCTGGGCTGCGGCGTCGGCGGGCAGACACTCCAGCTCGCCGAGCTTACATCCGGGTCCATCGTGGCCCTGGACAGTCATGCTGCGAGCATCGAGCGACTGCGCGCGACGGTCGCTGTGCGAGGGTTCGCCGAGCGGATTCAGCCTACGGTGGGTGATATGGCCAACCCCGGGCTGCCGCCCGCGAGCTTCGACCTCGTCTGGTCCGAGGGAGCGCTCTACAACATCGGCATCGAGAAAGCCCTGCGTGTCTGTCGCGTGCTGCTGCGGCCCGGCGGCTACCTCGCCTTCACCGACGCGGTCTGGTGCAGGGACAACCCGCCCCCCGAGGTCAAAGCGGGCTTCGATGCCGACTATCCGGCCATGGGCCGGGTTCCGGATGTCCTGGCGGCTATCGAAAATAGCGGCTTTTCGCTCATCGGCCACTTCACCCTGCCGGACGAGGCTTGGTGGGATGATTTCTACACACCGATGGAGATTCGCATCGAGGAGCTGCGTGGTAAATATAGAGCCGACGACGAAGCGCTGGCCGTGTTGGATCAACTCGCGCAGGAGCCCGAGATGCACCGGAGGCACTCAGGGTACTATGCCTATGAGTTCTTTGTGGCGCGTCTGATGGGGTGAATGAACCTCAGACAGATGGGGAAATATGATTCAGCGCCGCTTCCGGTCCGCCGGGAACAGCCCGCTCTTTGATAACTCGTGATATCATAAGGGCTTAGGGACCTGAAGCCTAATGGAGAATGGTTATGAAGAGGGTTGCACTCGGGGAGCCAAACAAAGTCGCCCACCAACTCGGGTGGGCTTGGTGGTTTACAGGAGCCCCGGTCGGCAACGGCCGGGGCTCCGTCGTAGAAGGGCCAGTTCTCGCGGGCCGTTCCGCCTCCCGACCCTCGCTGCTTGCTCTCGGCACCGCGCTCGCGGCGATCACGAAGACCGCCTCGGGCACCCCGTCTCAGGGTTGATCGTGCTCTCCGAGGGGGAGAGCGGGGAGAGAGCACGGGGCCTTGGTTGACAGCAAGGCCCTCGACGGGCAGGAGCGGGGAGGCTTGGTTGACAGGGGGTAGCGCGACGGCGTGACGTGATCGCGGAGGGCGGCCGAGAGCCAAACTGCGGCCGTTTCTTCTTCGTGGATCGTCATGGCTGCGCCACCCATGCGATGCCTTGCTCTGAGGCCATGTCACGAGTTCTTGGGTTGTCTTTTTCCTTTTGAAGGAATAGAGTGCGTTTTGCTGGCGTTTTTTGCCCGGAGCCAGGCAGTGGCCTCGGCCGGGTCCGGAGAGCATGCGTGACGAACGACGAGATCCTGACGATCAAAGAAGCTGCGGCGCTGCTCAAGCTGACGGAGAAGACGGTCTACTCGATGGCCCAACGAGGAGAAATACCGGCCTTCAAGATTCGAGGGCAGTGGCGCATCCGAAGACTTGACTACGACGACTGGATAGCTGAGCGGGCTGGCGCCAACGGGAGAGGTAGCGAGGGAGCAAGATGACAACGCCATCTCCCGCCGCGAACGCCACGACCACGGTCGCGCATTGCACCAAAGATAAGACGCCCGAGGAGTCGTTGCGTCACGAGGTGGAACGTCTGCGCCAACGAGTCGCAGAGTTGGAGGGTAGATGCGCGCCTAACCTCGAGCAGAGCGGGGCCGAGCTTGACACGCGCGCTGCCGTGCTCGCAGAACGGCTAAAGGAGCTTCAGTGTCTCCACTCGATCCCTCATCTCCTCAAGAGGCAACACGAGTTGGGGCAAATCCTACAGGAGATCGTGGACGTCCTCCCGTCGGCTTGGTTCTACCCGGAGCTGGCGAGCGCCGTGATCACTCTCAGGAATCGCCGTTATCAGTCCGGCGGCTTCCGCGAGCTGCGCTGGCAGCAAGAGGCCCCCATCATCGTTGACAACGAGCGGGCGGGCACGCTGGCGCTCGGCTACAGCGTACCCCTTCCTGGCGAACGAGAGCCCGAGTTTCTGCCGGAGGAGTACCAGCTTCTGTCCACCGTAGCCGATCGGGTCGGTGAGATCATCTCGCTGAGGGAGACGCAGAAGAAGGTTGAGACGTACCAGGAGCACCTGCGATCGCTGGCCTCCGAGCTGACATTGACCGAGGAGCGAGAGCGGCGCGCTCTCGCGTTGAGTCTTCACGATCGCATCGGTCAAGGCCTCGCCGTCGCCAGGCTCAAGCTCGAGACGCTTAAGCATCTCCTGCCGGCAGAGCACCAGACGCGGCTCGACGATATATCGGCGCTCATTAAGCAGATCGTCAACGACACACGCTCACTGACTTTTGAGATCAGCCCCCCCATTCTCTACGAGCTGGGCCTTAGGCAAGCGGTTGTCTGGCTCGGCGAGCACGTGACTCGGCAGTTTAGGCTCCCGGTGGAGGTGCGCTCCGAAGACGAGCTCATTGCGCTGACCGAAGACATACGCGTCATGCTATTCCGCTCCATTCAGGAGCTTCTGACCAACACGGCGAAACACGCGCAGGCCTCGCGGGCGATGGTCCGACTGCAAAACGACGCCGGTGAGCTCTGTGTGGTCGTTCAGGATGACGGCATCGGCTTCGACGCGAATGCCCGCGGATTGGTCCCATCCACCACTGGCGGCTTCGGCCTGTTCAGCATACGCGAGCGGATCGGTCACCTGGGTGGTCGTGTGAGTGTCGACTCGTGTCCGGGCAAGGGAACGCGGATTCAGATCTCGGTACCCGGCGCGGACGCCGAGGAGGAGAAGTGAGAGGAGAGTGCCGATGAAGATCCTGCTCGCGGACAACCACAAGCTCTTCGCTGAAGGGCTGCGGACGATGCTGGCCAAGCAACCGGGATGCGAGGTCGTTGGGGAAGCCAACAACGGCCGGATGGCCGTGCGCCTGGCGCACGAACTCTCCCCGGACCTCGTGATCATGGACATCGGCATGCCAGAGCTGAACGGTATGGACGCCACCCGTCAGATCCGAGCGGAGCTTCCCCGCACCAAGGTGCTCGCGGTCTCCATGCACGCTGATCGTCAATACGTCGCGGGCATGCTGTCGGCGGGCGCGTCCGGCTACGTGGTCAAAGACAGCGCCTTCGCGGAGCTCGCGCAGGCAATCCAGGTCGTGATGAGCGGCGGGCGCTATCTCAGCCCGGAGGTCATCGGCGTCGTGGTGGATGACTACGTGCAACGTCTCGCGCCGGCGCCCGGCTCCGCGCTCGCAAAGCTCTCAGACCGTGAGCGCGAGGTCCTGCAGCTCATGGCCGAAGGCCACGCCACCGCGGACATCGCCACGCGATTGCACGTCAGCCGCAAGACCATCGAGACGCACCGCAAGAACATCATGCTCAAGCTCGAGCTCCATAGCGTCGCCGAGCTGACTAAGTTCGCCGTTCGTGAGGGTCTGACCTCGCTCGACATTTTCGCAGGAAAGGCCGGACAGTAGGTCCAAGAGGCCACCGCCGCGCATCTGCCCTAGGGCGATCCCTGAGCCGTCTTCGCTAATCTCGGCCGGGGCTTGTCCGGCGCGGGAGCAGCGTTTCCTGCCGAACGCGCTGAATAATCCGGTCGCGCCCGATTTCGCCGGTCGATGGGAACGCCTACAGTGCTCGAAGACTGGATCCGCAATCCGCGGTGTGGCCGCTTTGCGCAAGCTGGGTTGCGAGCGCGATCCGGTGGCCACATTCGGGGTCGGCGCCAGAAGGAAAGGAGATTGCCATGAAGAAGAGCGATGGCGCCGACAAGCGCGGAGCCGACCAAACGACCGAGCAATCGGCTGGCCTGCGCGCGAAGATCGCGGAGGCAGCCTACTACCGCGCCGAGCGTCGCGGCTTCGTCGGGGGAGATCCGGTCGAGGACTGGTTGGCTGCCGAGAACGCTCTGCTCTCAGAGGCGCCCGAGGGCGGCGAGCGAGCCGATGCAACAGATTCACCTGTAGTCACCCCTCAACGGAGGTAATCACATGTTCCGCAAAATCGAGTACTACTACGCGAGCATCAAGGACGAGTCCGGCGAGGGCTTCCGGTTTCTCAAGCAGCTCGCCGCAAGAAACGTAGATCTGATGGCGTTGACCGCCGTGCCGTTCGGCCCGGACAAGGCTCAACTCACGCTCTTTCCGAAGGATGCCTCCAGCCTGATCGAGGCGGCTAAGCTCGAGAAGATCGCGCTCGACGGGCCGCACGCCGCGATCCTCGTCCAAGGGGAGGATCACGTGGGCGCGTTCGCCGGCGTTCTCGCGAAGCTGGCCGCGACCAACATCAACGTGTTCTCGGTGCAGGGCATGACCGATGGCCGAGGCGGGTTCGGCTACATCGTCTACCTGAGGCCGAGCGACATCGATCAGGCGATGAGGTCGCTGTCCGCATCTTAGGTTTGCTACGGGCGAGCGCGCAGAACCGGCCAGGTGCCATGCCGCGACGCCCGAAGGTGTTTGACTGCGCCCGTTCCGGAGAATGATGTGAGTGCCGCTTCGCCAGTAACCTGGATCGAAAACCCTCGCGCAATGAATGACGCGACCTGCGGAAGCGTGTCCAAACACTTCCCGCAGGCCGCCGGCAGCGAGGCTCAGCGGTTCCATCGTCAAATCCCAGGGTACCGCGTGACGCCGCTCAAGGGGCTCACGCGGCTCGCGGGGATGCTTGGACTGGGCGGGATCTGGGTGAAGGACGAGGCGCAGCGCCTGGACCTCGGCTCCTTCAAGGTACTGGGAGGGTCGTTCGCGATCTACCGACATCTCCGGGCGCGCCTGGGTGCGTCGGAGTCCTTCGGCTACAGTGACCTGATGTCCCGCGAGGTGAAGAGCAAGCTCGGGAAGCTCACCTTCGCGGCGGCGACGGACGGTAATCACGGCCGAGGGGTTGCGTGGGCGGCGAGCCAGCTCGGGTTCCCGTCGATCATCTACGTCCATCGGCTCACGTCGCGCTCGCGCATTGAGGCGATCGAGTGCAACGGCGCCAAGGTCGTGGTCGTCGACGGGACCTACGACGACGCGGTTCGACAGGTGAATCAGGACGCGGCCGCGAACGGCTGGCAGGTGATCTCCGACACTGCCTGGCCAGGCTACGAGGAGATCCCCGCATGGGTCATGCAGGGCTACAGCACCATCTTCTTCGAGACGCAGCAGCAGTTCATGGCGCTCGGCTTGCTCAAGCCCACGCACGTGTTCATGCAGGCGGGAGTTGGCTCGTTGGCGGCGTCCGCCGCCGCGTTCTACGTGAACTTGATGGGCCGCGAGCGACCACGAATAGTCGTGGTCGAGCCCGATCAGGCCGCGTGCCTATATGGATCGATGGAAGCTGCAGATGGTCGCGTACACACATACCCCGGCGGGCTCAACACGATTATGGCCGGACTCGCCTGCGGGGAGCCCAATCCCATTGCCTGGGAGGTCCTCAAGAACACGGCTGACGTCTTCATCAAGAGCCCCGACTACGTGGCCGCCAAGGGCATGCGGGTGTTTGGTGTCCCGCTCGCTGGCGACTCAACCGTCATATCGGGCGAGTCTGGCGCGGTGACCCTGGGCGCCCTGATGTTCGTCATGGAGCGGGAGGAGCTGACTCCGCTGCGCCAGCGTCTTGGGCTCGACAGGGACTCCCAGGTTCTACTGGTAAACACCGAGATCAACACGGACCCGGACCACTTCCGGAAGGTGGTCTGGGAGGGCGGCGAGCCCGTGCCGGACGAGTATCGCCGGCCGCGAGAGTAATGGGGGCGGCCATGCCTCCATTTTCAAGGCAGCAGGAAGGAGGTTACTGCCGTCATCACAGGAGTTCAGCCATGGAAGCACCTGACATCATCATCACCAGCTCGGACTTCGCGCGGCTACAGCGACTGATTGAGCACCACACCGCCGACCGCGATCAGGACGCGGTCGAGCTGCTCGACGCTGAGCTTTCCCGAGCGCGTGTTGTGCCGCCGTCCGACGTGCCGCCGAATGTCGTGACGATGAACTCCCGGTTGCGCTACGTCAGTCAGGCTACTGGCGCGTCCCGTACGGTCACGTTGGTGTATCCGGCCGAGGCGAACTTCGAGGCCGGGCGCTTGTCCATCTTGACGCCGGTCGGATGCGCGCTCCTGGGGCTTGCTGTCGGGCAGGCCATCGACTGGACCATGCCGAACAGGCAACTGCGCAAGTTCATCGTTGAGGAGCTGCTCTACCAACCGGAGGCCGCTGGTGACTTCCACCTGTGAGGGCCTTCTGTTCCCCGACGACTCCAATGGCTACTGCGCGCACAGACAAGTGGCAGCATCTCGTCACCGGGGCCTTTCACCTCGACGAGGCAGCTCCGGAGGCGTTGCGTGCGGAGGCGCGTGCCTATCTGCGGAGCGTGCTTGAGGTTTTCCCGAAAGGGCTCGAGCCAGTTGACGACTTCAGGGCCTACGCAGTCCGACGCATGGCGGCTGCGCTCTTGAGGGCGCTGGAATCGAGCCGTTGACGCCCTACTCTCACGACGGAGGAGAATCTCCGGCCGAGGCTGCTCCGCTGACGATTACCTTGGCCGGGCGAAGAAGGCGCTCGTGCAGCAGGTAGCCTCGCTGGTGTTCCTGCAGCACGAGCCCCGGGGTCACATCCTGCGTCGAGTCGATGCCCACAGCCTCATGCAGCATCGGGTCAAACGGCCGCCCCACACTCGTGAAGCTCTTTACGCCATGGCGGGCGAGCACGTCGACGGCTTGTCGGGCGATCAAGCGCACCCCCTCGGCGAAAGGCTCACGGGCGTCACCGACGTATTCGAGAGCTCGGTCCACGGCGTCGAGCACGGGCAAGAGGTCGCCCAGGAGCTTCTCGATGCCGAAGCGACGTGCCTGCTCGATCTCGCGGTGGGTGCGCTTGCGGTAGTTGTCGAAGTCAGCGCCGAGCCTCAGGAGCTGATTCTTCAGGTCCTCGTCCGGAGGCGGCGCCTCGCGGGTGGCCTCGTTCTGTGCAGCACTGGAGCCTTCCTCCGAAACGTTGGCGACTGGCTCAATGGCTTCATTCGTGGACATCGGGATCACACCGCGTAGTACATGGCGAACTCGTGGGGGTGCGGGCGCGACTGGATCTCCTCCGACTCCTTGGTCTTGCGCGTGCTCCAGATGTCGATGATGTCACGCGGGAACACCTCGCCCGCGAGCAGGTACTCATGGTCGCTGTTGAGCGCTCGGAGCGCAGCCGATAGCGAGTCCGGCAACGGCTTGATCGTGGCGCGCCTCTCCTCTGCCCAGTGGAAGATGTTCTCGTCGATGGGCCCGAAGCCCAGGGCGCTCGGATCGAGCTCCCTCTTGATCCCGTCGAGGCCGGCCATCAGCATCGCCGCCATCGCCAGGTAGCCGTTGCAGGTGGCGTCCGGCGGCCGGAACTCGATTCTCTTCTCGTGCGGCAGCACCGCGTACTTCGGCACTCGGATCGCGGCCGAGCGGTTGCCGAGGCTGTAGAAGAGGTTCACCGGTGCCTCGAACCCGGGGACGAGGCGCTTGTAGCTGTTCGTCGACGGGTTGGTGATGGCCAGGAGCGACGCGCCGTGATCCAGTAGTCCCGCCGTGTATGACCTGGCCAGCTTGGAGAGTCCGGCATAGCCCTGCTGATCGAAGAAGACCGGTTCCTCTCCCTTGAAGAAATATTGGTGGAAATGCAGGCCCGAGCCGGCCTCGCCATGGAGCGGCTTGGGCATGAAGGTCGTGGTGCGCCCGCGCCGGTCGGCGACCATGCGGACGACGTACTTGATGAGCATGATGGCGTCGCCCATCTTGAGCATCGAGCCCATCTGCGGCTCGATCTCGCACTGCCCAGGCCCGCCGACCTCGTGGTGGTGGTAGCGCACCGTGACGCCGATCCGCTCGAGGACTTCCACCGCCTCGCTGCGCAGATCCTGCAGCCGATCCTGGGGCGGGCAGACCAGGTAGCCGCCGCCACGCCGGATGGAGTATCCGCGGTGCTGTTGCGTGTTCTGGCCAACATTCCAGACCGCCTCCTCGGAATCGACGCGGTACTGGGTGAAGTTGGTCTCCGATCCGTGGTCGACCTTGTCGAACACGTAGAACTCGAGCTCTGGCCCCCAGAGGCTGTGCGTCCCGTACCCGCTCGCTTTCAGGTACGCCTCGGCCTTCTCGCAGATGCCGCGCGGGTCGCGCGCATAGGGTCGCCCATTGTCAGCCTCGACGATGCTGCAGATGATGGTGACGGTCGGCAGCTCGCAGAAGGGATCATCGAACGCGGTGGAGACGTCGGGCCTCAAGGCGAGGTCACCGCACTCCAGCTTGGAGTACCCAGGGATCGAGGAGCCGTCGAAGGCCTCCCCGCGCTCCAGCATCTTCTCGTCGATGTGGGTTGCGGGCAAGGTCAGGTGATGCCAGCCGCCGAAGAGATTGCAGAATCGGAGGTCGACCATCCTGACCTTCGAGTCCCGAACATGGCGGAGAAGATCCTCGGGGGGATTCATCACGGGAGGGCTCGTTGTCATGGTGCCTCACCTCGCACGAACTGGGAGATGCGACGGAACTGACTCTCACCGTCGAGACCTGCCTGGGTCAGCACCCGCTCGGCTTGGCCGCTCCCCAGGAAGGCGGCGCCCGCGAACGGATGCATGCTCGTGCGCCGGCCTCGGTCAGAGCAGATCCAGGGCCAAAGCGTCGGCAGCGTGAAACCGGTGATGCCCATGGCTCGTCTCCGGACCGTCTCAGGAAAGAGTTCATCCTGCTCGCTTGTGGGCAAGGCTCGGAAAAGCTCAGCGCTCGAGACGTAGTAGGCGTCGAGTTCCACACTCGCCGCCACGAGGCGCGGCAAGGCCTGCTGGACAAACGCGTACGCGACCTCGCTGCCCTGCAGCACGACGGCCGCCTGGCTCTGCCCGGTCGCCTTGCGGAGGACGTAGACGCCGCGTGTCGACTCGGCCGCTAGCGCCAGACCGAGGGCGCCGCGGTCGAGCACTTCCTTGCTCGGGCGCGTTACGAACACCGCGATGATCGCGGGCCGCAGGCGCAGCGCGGCAGCGAGCAGCGTCGGGATCTCCTGTGGCTCCCACGGCGTCAGGGTCACGAGTGCCCCGGGGGGGAAGTTATCCTGCAGCAGTTGGAGGCACTGCGGATCGGCGTGGGTGGGCCCGTCCTCGCCGGTCTCGATCCCCGCGTGCGCGCACACGAGAATCATGGTGCGACCATGCTCGGCGCCGATTTCCCTCAGGCCTTGGTTGCCGATGGAGTGGAGGCGCGCGGCGATATGACCGAGCGGTGCCAGGAACGCGGCGTAGGAGGACCCGACCCCGATGTGGTGTCCAGCCATGGAGATCCCGGAGAGGATGCCGCACATGGCGTCTTCACAGATGCCTCCGGTCGACAGGAGCCTCGCGCCTGGGTTCGTGACGGCGTTGAAGAACCCTGGCGGGAAGGCGTCCCCGACCAGTCGCACGCTGGTCGAGCCCAGGAGATCGGCCGCCGCGACGAGGAACCCGCCGCCTGTCGCACGGTTGAGCTGCGACAGCGCCTTGCCGAGCGCCTCCCGCAGCGTCGTCTGCGAACCGGGAGCCGCGATCACGGCTCCTGGTTCAGCCTGGGCCATGCGGTCGGCTGCTCCCTGAAGCGCGCGAAGATCGGGCGCGGACACTCGCGGCCGGCGGCCACGAGCGAGGAGCCGCTCGCGAGACTCAGCCAGACGCATGGCGAGATGAGCGACGAGCCCAGGAGTCTCCCGGAGTTGATCACGGATCATCTGAAGGGACTGGAGGTAACAGCGCTCGACGACGTTCTCGTTCTTTCCATCGCTACAGCATGGATCGTCTGCCCAACACCGGATCTTCCAACGCGGATCACTCGTCGGGCGGTTGATACTTTCGAAGAATGCGGTTGAACAGAATGGGTGCCCCGCGCCATGCGAGCGACAACCCTCGATGCCATACTGCCAGCCTTTGGTCGTTCGGTAGATGATCGCGGTCGGCTGATGGTTGTCGAACGCAAGCGCCTGCTGCTGCGCGAGGCGGACCTGCAGTACGTCATGCCCGTTGGCTACGAGCACCACATTCCAGTCGTGGAGGTAGCAGAGCTCGGCCGGGTCCCACTGGACGTAGTCCCCAGGCTCGGAGCCATCCCGGCATACCCGGTCCGAGTCGATCGACGACTGGTTCCAATCGACGTGCAGGAGGATGTTCTTCAGGGACGCGGTCCCTGCGGCCGCGAGTGCCTCGGCAGCGCGCCCTGGTGTAAGGCCTGTCTCGCCCTCGACGATATGGACCCTCGGCGCGTCGCCGCCGTAGTAGTCGCGGAGGCCCCAGGCGAGCCCGATCGAGGACGCCAGACCGACACCCGACGCCCCGGTCGCCAACGCCACGAAGGGGGTCGCCGGCGTTGGATGCCCGTCGAGAGCCTTGGCACGGAACCTGACGAACTTCGGAGCATCGGTTGTGGGGTTGCGCCGGAAACCGAGCAGATCCTCGAAGCGGAGCCGCTGTCGCTCGTCCGCCGGCAACAGTCCAGGCGCGCCAAGACGCAGCACCTCGTCGCGCAGGGCCCACAGCGCGTAAAGCCCGAGCGCCTTGTGACCCGCGGCGTAGGAAAGGACGTCCGCCTCGTTGCACAGCGGAGCCGAGACGTCATAGTCGAGCGGTCCGAAGACCAGGCTTTGCGTGAAGCGCCCCGCGGACAAAGAGCCGCCGGGATGGCCCGACGAGGGCACGAAGTTGAACATGACCGCCACGAGACGGCGGTAGAGCTCGTCGAGCTGCTCGAGCGCCTGAACATCGTCCGAGAGGATCCCCGCGCTAGGACTCGTTGAATCGACCGTGGTGAACACCCCACGGCGCGGGCCGATTGGCGTCGCCACGGCAGCCTCCGATGTGCCCGGTGATCGTCTCAGGCGCACTTCGTGGCCTGAGCTATCCCTCGCACGTGGTTGAGGTGGAAGTCCCCGAGCCGGGACACGAGGGCCTGGATCTCGTCGCGCGGCGGCAGGAACGTCGTACGGAAGTGAAGCGTGCCCGGCTGTTGGCCGAACCCGGACCCTGGCACGACGCAGATTCCAGTCTCTTCGAGCAGGGCGAGGCAGTAAGCCGCATCTCGCTTGGCCGCGTAGGCCTCGCGCTCAGCCGGCGGCATGGCGGCCGCATCGACCCCGGGCTCCGCCGGCAGCTCGAACCTGACGAACGCGTACATGGCACCCTGCGGGACATCGACGGACATGCCAGGGATCTTGTTGATTCCCTCGCCGAGGATCTCGGCCTTCTTCTTGAGGTCTTCGAGAATCGCGTCCCGCTCGCGCGTGTAGATCGTGTGACTCTCCTCGCCAGCGGCCGGCGGCGCCACCATGAGGTAGGTGGCGAGCTGGCCCGGGGCATTGGCGCACAAGCTGATGGACTGTAGCTTGATGAACTCCCCCAGCACGTCCTCGGGAATATTGCGAAGCTCGAGGTAGCCACCCCGATGGCCACACTCCCCCAGGAAGCCCTTGGAGACCGAGTGCAGACTGAAGAGCGGGGTCGTCGTGTCGCCCAACGCGTGCATGACCTTGGCGAACGAGTGAAAGGCGCAGCCAGAGGCGTACACGTTCTCCTGGTACACCTCATCGGCAATTAGCGCGAGCTCGTGGCGCTGGGCGAAGCCTATGATCATCTCGATGTTCTCGCGCGACAGAACCGCGCCGGTCGGGTTGCCCGGGTTGATGACCACGATACCGACCGGGTTGATCCCGTCCTTCTTCGCGCTCTCCAGGCTCTCGGAGAGGGTTTCCTCCTTGAGTTGCCAATGATTCCTCTCGTCTAGGAAGTAGCCGATCCGCTGTCCACCGAACAGCGTCAAACTGGCGCTATAGAGTGGGTACTGTGGGATCGGGATCATGAACCCGTCTTGGGGCGTGCGCAGGAGCGCGGTCAGCACCGCCTGCGCCCCCTTGCTCGCGCCATCCGTCAGGATGACCTTCCCGGCGTCCGCTGGGATGCCGTCGCGCCTCGCGATGAAGTCGGCAACCGCTTGGCGCACGAACGGGATACCAGCGCTCTGGGTGTACGCACCCGTGCCGTGCGGATGTTTCGCGAGCACAAGCCTCGCCCGCTCGACGATGTCCTTCGGGAAGTGGGTGAGCACCGAGGCGTGGTTGAGCAGCTCCGGGTACTCGACGAGGCAGAGCAGCTGGCGCATGTAGGTCAAGGGCCGCTGTTTGAGCGCCTGCGGATTGCCGATGTTGCAGTAGATGATCTTGCGGCCCTGGGCTTCGAGCTCCTGCGCGCGCTGGACGATTGGGCCGCGGACGGCATATTCGGCGCGCAGCAGCTTGTCACTCAGTTGCTTCATCGAGATCATGACATTCTCTCCCTAGGCGGCTGCCTTGCTCTGCACGCTCTCGAGCAGCTCGGTCACCGTGGCGTTCGCGTCGCCGAAAAGCAGCAGCGTGGTCGACTCGTCGTACAAGGGGTTCGGCACGCCGGAGTAGCCCGGGCGTTCGTCGAGGTTACACACCAGCACGTGCTTGGCCTCGTGGGCGTTGAGGATGGGCATCCCGGAGATCGGCGTGTCGGCGATCCGGATCGCCGCCGGGTTGACGACGTCGCAGGCGCCGACGACGAGCACCGCATCGGTCGTGCTGAAGGAGCCGTTGACGTCGTCCATCTCCTTGAGCTTGTCGTAGTCGACGTCCGCCTCGGCCAGGAGCACGTTCATGTGGCCCGGCATGCGGCCGGCGACCGGATGTATGGCGAAATCGACGGACTTCCCCATCTGCTCCAGCCGCTTCGCCAACGACGCGACCTGGAACTGCGCGCGCGCCAGCGCCATGCCGTAGCCGGGAATGATTATGATGGTCTTGGCGTCTCGAAGCACCTTCTTGGCCTCGACCATGGACTCAGCCAGAGTCTTCTCCGCTCGTGTCTGCGCAGGAGTTGTTGCAGGCGCTGTCTCGCCCGAGAGGCCGCCAAGCAACTCGGTCACCGTGGCGTTCGCGTCGCCGAAAAGCAGCAGCGTGGTCGACTCCTCGTACAAGGGGTTCGGCACGCCGGAGTAGCCCGGACGTTCGTCGAGGTTACACACCAGCACGTGCTTGGCCTCGTGGGCGTTGAGGATGGGCATCCCGGAGATCGGTGTGTCGGCGATCCGAATCGCCGCCGGGTTGACGACGTCGCACGCTCCGACGACGAGCACCGCATCGGTCGTGCTGAAGGAGCCGTTGACGTCGTCCATCTCCTTGAGCTTGTCGTAGTCGACGTCCGCCTCGGCCAGGAGCACGTTCATGTGACCCGGCATGCGGCCGGCGACCGGGTGGATGGCGAAATCGACCGACTTCCCCATCTGCTCCAGGCGCTTCGCCAACGACGCGACTTGGAACTGCGCGCGTGCGAGCGCCATGCCGTAGCCGGGAATGATGATGACGGTCTTGGCGTCCCGCAGAACCTTCTTGGCCTCTTCTATCGGTGAAAGCTTGTCCCTCGCCGGCTGCTCCCTGTGCTGGACTTGCCCGAGCGATGTTCCCTTTGCCTTGGGCACGCCGCCCATCTTGCCGCCTGCGAGGACCTTGAAGAAGCTCCGGTTCATGGCTTTGCACATCACGGCGGTAAGGATCGAGCCAGACGCGGCGACGGTCGCGCCACACGCGATGAGCAGACGGTTCTGGATGATGACGCCGCAGAACGCGGCAGCCAGTCCCGCCGTCGCGTTGAGGAAGGAAATGAGGACGGGCATATCCGCGCCCCCGATCCGAATGGAGAACAGGAGGCCGAGGAGAATCGCGGCGACGAGTGCGCCAACGAGCCCGGCCGACAACGCCAGGCCACCTGCAGTCGCGCCGAAGACGCTGAGTCCGGCGATAGCTGTCAGCAGCACGAGCAGGATCACGCCGTGACCGCGCAGAACCGTCGGCGTTCCCTTGAGCTTGCCCGAGAGCTTCCCGCTCGCCACCATGCTGCCGCTGAAGGTGGCAGCCCCGATGATGAGACCCAGGAATCCCGAGACCTCTCCGACAACGCTTGATGGAGCGCCGCCTCGCGTGAGCTCGACGAATGCAATGGCGCAAGCGGCGACTCCTCCCGCCCCGTGCTGGAAGGCGACCATGGCTGGTATCTGGATCATCGTCACGCGCATTGCCACGATGGTTCCAACCACGCCTCCGATCAGCAGTGCAACTACCAGGATGGCGGGCTCCAGAACTGCATTGCGATACAGCACGAGCGCTATCGCGAGCAGCAACGCCGTGGCCGCCGTCGCGTTGCCACGTCGAGCACCGCGAGGCGTGCGGAACATGGAAATCCCGATCACCAGAAGTACGATGATCGACAGATCCACCAGGATTGTGGTCCAGTTACCCATTTCAGACTCCATCGACGCGCACAAGGTGACCGAGCGCGTTTGCACGTGGTCGCGTCATGACTCTCGACCCGCTCTCTGCGCTCCTGGCTCCCGATGAGTCTTGAACATCTTCGTCATCCGGTCGGTGATCACGAACCCTCCGACCAGATTGAAGGCAGCCGTGGCGAGCGCGACCGCGCCGATGACCATGTTGCCGACGCTCATGGTCACCGCGAACAAAAGGATCGCGCCGAGGATGGTCACGGCCGAGATGGCATTGGTCATCGACATCAGCGGCGTGTGCAAGAGCGGTGGCACGCGCGAGATGAGCAAGTAGCCAATGACGAACGACAGAACGAACACCAAGAGCATCAATGCCAAGTCGGTCATGACCAATCCTCCGGAGCGTGCTTCAGGTTATGCGCTCAGCGCTCACCCATCGCATCCAGCGCGGGTTTGAAGTGGATCTTCCCCTGCATGGTCACGAGTGACGCGCGGGGGATCTCATCCTCGAGGTCCGGGCTTCCCGGGACCTTCTTGAAGAGGTTGTCGATGTAATGAAACATGTTGTGGGCGTAGAGCCAGGCGGAGTGCATGGCCATGCGTCCTGGGATGTTCTGGAGGCCACAGATTCTGACGTTGTTCTCGACGATCTCCTCGCCAGCTCTCGTCAATGCGCAGTTGCCACCCTGATCGATGGAGACATCGACAATCACCGACCCGGGCTTCATTCTGGCGACGGCTTCCTTTGTGACGATGACCGGGGCCAGCGAGCCGGGCACCAGCGCTGAGAGGACGACGATGTCAGACTCCGCGACCACATCCTGGATCGCGGCCTGCTCCTTCTTCAGCCAGTCCTCGGGAAGCAGCTTGGCGTAGCCGCCCTCGGCAATGGCCAACTCCTTCGGCACGTCGAAGCCCGCGACTTTGGCGCCGAGGCTGCCCGCTTCGGTGCGCGCGGCATCCCTGATATCCCACGCCTTGACCACACCGCCGAGGCGCTTGGCGGTGGCGATGGCCTGCAGGCCGACGACGCCGGCGCCGACTACAAGCACGTTGGCCGGCTTGATGGGGCCGATGGCGGTGCCGATCATCGGCAGGAAGCGAGGCAGGTGCTCGGCGGCGTCGAGCACCGCTCGGTAGCCGGTGACCGTGCTCATCGAGGTGAGGGCGTCCATCCGCTGCGCGCGAGAGATACGCGGGATGCCATCCATCGTGAAGGACGTGATCTGACGGTCACGGAGCTTGCGCACGATGTCGTGGCTGCCGGGGGCCGCCGGATGGAGGAAGGTTACAAGGGTCGAGCCCTTGGGCATCATCTCGACTTCGTGCTTCTTGGTGGTTTCGTTGAAGATGGGCTGCTTCACCTTGAGGATGACGTCGGCCTTGGCGAAGAGTTGCTCGACGTTCTTCTCGATCTTCGCGCCGGCCTTCTCGTACTCGGCGTCGCTGATGAAGATGCCCGAGCCCGCGCCGGTCTCGACCGTCACTTCGAAGCCCTTGGATCGGAGCTTTTCGACGGTCTCGGGGATGGCGGCGACGCGCTTCTCGGCATGCAGGATTTCCTTCGGGATGACGACTAGCATGGCTTCAATCTCCTTAGTTGGTTGTTGGTGCAATCACGCCGCAATCTTCGGGCTCGACGGGCCGGACCCCGTGAGACCGCCGATCAGACAGCTCAATGCGTTTGAGAACTCCTCACTACGGTCGAAGGCCCACTCGCGCTGCCAGATCCGGCTCTTGACTTCCGTTCCCTTGTCCTTCAAGAGCTGGGCGGCGAGGAGCCACGGCGTCAGGTGAATCTCGTAACGGCAGTGTTGCGCGTTGGTGGGCAGGCGCGACGCTTGCGCCAAGTCCTGAAGGCCCATTCCCACGGGGCACCCCGTCGACGCTCGCATGTGCCACTCGGGATTCGGCGAGCCCTCCGCGGGCTCACCTTCGAACCAGTCGAGAATCACCAGCACGGAGGAACCGTCGTTCCAGATCGGCAGGACGCAGTGGGTCTGAACGAGCTTGCCATCGACGACGCCAGAGACTGACGTGGCCAGCGCGATGATTGGCATCTTCGTGAGAGCTTGGTCGGGACTCTTGCTCGCAAGGGACTGGAAGTCCTTCGTGTTGGCAATTCCTTGCTCGCTGTAGATGGGGAACTTGATGGTTTGCGGGAAGTCTCCGTCCGCGGCTTTCTGGGCTACCGTGCCTGAGAAGGGGCCCACGATGAAGCTCTTGGCCCCGTTGGGGGGGATCTCGACGTGAACCGGCGCACTCGCCCAGACGGGAAACTCACACGGCGAGAGCTCAGCGAACTCCGTCTGAATGACGACGTCGCCGGACCTGATGAGTAGAGCCGTGCTGCTTGCGTTGCTCTTCTTGACTTTCGCTTCAACTTGGTTCGTGTTCATGCTGGCCAACCTCCGATGGCAAGGGTTTACGGAAATCACCCGGCTTTTGACGGCACCTGTGCCGTCTGCACTCCCCTGCGAACGAACGCAGGGGTCGGAGTGCCCGCGCGTGTTGCTGCGAATGAGATTGAAGGCAACCAAGCGTGGCGCGCTCCTTTCATCGGTAATCAGCTTACGACTGACCAAGAACGCGCAACATCGGGCGCCACCGGATAGTGCAGCTCGATCGGCAGGAAAGACGGCTTCCGTGGCAGGACAGTAGGTGGCGCGAAATTGTCTGGATCGAGCGCGTCGTGACACCGAAAAGCGAGCTCGTCGGACCTGATCTGGCTAGGGCGGTGCCCTAGGGGATCTGGTACCAACCGTGCTCAACCGCGTTCAAGAGAGGTGGAATCTGCGCGTTGCCGGAAGTTGTCGCCTCTAAGCCTGGAGAGGAGCCTCGATGTCTTCGCTGTACGAGGGATCACCGCGGCGCTCGCGGTGTATTGGAGGCGGTTCAAGCAGACTCTGCCACTTTTCTCGCTGCTCCTTCCACATCTCGATCTTCACCACCGCCCGCAGCGCCCTCTCGCTCAGCGGCTCGACGGCGTCGACAGCTTCGAGGTCGAGGATGCGTTCTTGAATGTCGGGGGCGAGCATCAAGAGGTCCAGAAGCTGCGTCACCCGTGCCCTGGTGAATCCGAGCTGCCGGGCGAGTTCGGCGCGGTCGCGGAAGTCGCCACGGTCGATCTCGGCTTGGAGTCGATGAGCGAGCGCCAGCATCTGAGCGACGCGCGCCGGGCGGCGCACCGGAGCGGGCGATGGCGCGGGCGCCTCCTCGGTGAAGCCCCAGCCGTGCCGGTCGCGGACCCGGAAGAGTTGGCCGGTGAAGATGCGCTGGCCCGAGGCCGTCCTGGCCTCCTCAACGGGAGCATCGCCGCTCATCTCTCGGGCTTCGTTCAAGGCGTCGGTCATGGCGTGGCCTCCATCGCCGGCTGCTCCGGTGCCTGCGGCGGCGCATCGTCGGGCTCGTCGTCCCCTTCGGCGCCGAGGTCCGCGAGCACGGCGCTCACGCGGCCGCTCGGCTCGTCCACCTCGACGCGCTCGACGACCGCCTGGACCAGCCGGACCTGGTTCTCCGGGGTCATCACGTCCCAGACCGCGTCGAAGCGGGCGAGCGTCTCGGCGACCCAGCGGATCTCGAGCTCGGTCCGGTCCAGGTTGGTGAGCGCGCGCTCCACCTCCGCGAGGCGCAGCTCGCTCGCGGCGAGCTTGGCGCCGAGCTCCTCGATGCGCTCCTCGAGCAGGCGGTGGGCGGTGCCCTTGGCCTGGCCGAGGGTCTCGACCAGCCGGCGGCCCTCGGCCGAGAGGCTCGCGATCCTGGTCGGCAGGTCGCGGCGCTCGGTCAGGAGGCTGCCGCGTCTCGCCTCGAGCTTGGCCGCCAACTTGTCGCGCACCTCCTTGGCCAGCTCCCCGCTCGCGGTCGCCTCGCGCAGCCTCTCGACGACGAAGCCCTCGATGGCCGGCGCCGGGAGCGGCCGGGCGGTGCAGGCGCCGCGGCCCTTCTTGTCCTTGGTCACACATCGGTAGTAGCGATACTCGGTCCCGTCCTTCTTGCGGGTCGAGGCCGGGGTCATGGCCATTCCGCAACGCGCGCAGCGCAGGATGCCCCTGAGCAGGTAGGCCGGGTTGCGAGCGCCGGGGCGACGAGGCCCGGTCTTTCCGTCGAGCAGATCAACGGCGCGCTGCCAGCGCTCGCGCTCGATGATCGAGGTCTGCTCTCCCTCGTGCAACTCGCCGTGGCACGGCATCAAGCCCGCGTAGACCGGGTTGCGCAGTACCCGGAGGACCGCGTCCTTGGTCCACCGCTTCCCCTCGCGCAGGTTGCCGCTCTTGGCGGCGCGGTGGCGCTTCGTGGTCCGGCCGGCTTGGTCGAGCAGGCGCGCGACGACGAGCGCCGAGCGGTGCTGCTCGTACAGATCGAACAGCTCGCGGACCACCACGGCCTCGAGCTCGTTGATCACCAGCCTCTTCTCGACGACGTCGTAACCGAGCGGCACAGGGCCGCCCGTCCAGAGGCCCTTGCGGCGCGCCGCGACGATCTTGTCCCGCGTCCGCTCTGCGATCATGCTGCGCTCGAACTCCGCGAAACTCATCAGCATATTCAACGTCAGTCGCCCCATGGCGTCGGCGGTCGAGAAGTTCTGCGTGACGCTCACGAAGGCCGTGTTCGACCGATTGAAGCGGTCCATCACCTTGGCGAAGTCGAGCAGCGAGCGCGAGAGGCGGTCCACCTTGTAGACCACCACCACGTCGACCTTGCCGGCCTCCATGTCGGCCAGGAGGCGCTGGAAGGCCGGACGCTCGAGGTTGGCGCCGGTGAAGCCGCCGTCGTCGTACCGCTCGGGTAGGAGCTGCCAGCCCTCATGAGCCCGCGCGGCGATGTACTGCTCGCAAGCTTCGCGCTGGGCGTCCAGTGAATTGAATTCCTGATCAAGCCCGATGCTGGTGCTCTTGCGGGTGTAGACCGCGCAGCGACGCTTGGGCTCTGCCTGCCTGCCGTTCGCCGGGCCGGACCGTCGACGCGAGCTGCTCATGCATCACCCCCGGCGCCGCGCCCCTTGGCCCGGCTCTTCAAGCGGAAGAAGAGGTAGCCGTTCCACCTCGTGCCCGTGATCTCCTGGGCCACCTTCGAGAGGCTGCGGTAGCGGGCGCCGCGGAACTCGAAGCCCTCCTCGAGCACGGTGACCCGGTGCTCGACGCCCTGGTGCTCGCGAACCAATACCGTGCCTGGCGCGGGTAGGAGCGGATCGCGGACCATGTTCGGCTCAGCGGCAGGCGCCGCCCCGCCACCGTTGCTGGCCCGCCACCTCACCGGGGCATTCGGCGCCAGCTCGGCGATGCGCGCCAGGGCGTGTTCCGAGAGCCCGCCCTCGGCCAACTCCTGGATCCGCCAGGCGATCTTCTTGCGCAGGTGGTCCTTGTTGCGGGAGCGGGTCGGCTCGCCGAACACCTCTCGATACCGTTCGCAGAGCTGGCCCACGGTCATCTCGCGCAGGACCGCGAGCTGCCCGGAGACGTCGGCCACGGCTTGGCGCGCCTGGCTCGCCGCTTCCTTTCGTCGTGGGTTCATCATCGTCCTCCTCGGCTCTCCGGGCCGCTCGGTGGCCCCGGTCTCATCAGCCATGGAGGCGTTGTTCGCCGGGGAAAGCAACTCTCAGTTCCCAGTGTTTTCAACTGGTTGACGAGAGTGGCCGCTCTTGGCCGGGGCATTCGAGAGCGACCTCATCCCCGACCGCGTTGCGACCTGGGCCGAGGGCCCGTGACCGGTGCAGATCAACGTCCACAGCGCCTCGGCCAGGATGTCGGTGACCACCTCGCGCGCGGCGTTCCTTGGCTCATTCCGGTCTTCATGTCCTCGGGCCATCGCGTTCCTCCAAGGCTTCTGCTGAGGAAACGCGAGGCTGGACGGGCACCTGGGACAGCGAAGGCAGTTCTGCTTGACATCATCGAACAACTGCTGTAATGGGTTTCCGAAACACCTTGAACGGCCCGCTTCCGCGGGCAGGAGAGGTCGATGGGAGAAAAACTGGGCGAGCACGTTCGCCGACTTCGGAATGAACGAAAACTCGGCCTTCGCGCGACCGCGCGGGAGCTCGGCATCACCGCCGGCTACCTCTCGCGCATCGAGAGCGACGCGGAAAAGTACCCCCCGGGTGAAGACGTCATCAGGAAGCTGGCCGCGCTCCTTGGCGCCGACTTCGACGAGCTGATGCGGCTCGCCGGACGGGTCGCCAAGGAAGACCGCAACCACGTCAGGGAGGATCCGCAGATGCCCGAGTTCCTGAGGCAGGTCCGGGAGAAAGGCATCCCGGCCGAGCGTCTGATCGAGATGCTCAAGAAGGAGGACAAGGGCTGATGCTGCAGATCAAGGTCCCCTTTCTGAGGCACTCGGAGCTCGACCATGCCTTGGCCGAGCTGATCCGGAAGTACTCCGACTGGAAGGGCGCGCCGGCCCGTCCGCCCATCGACGTGGACGAGATCGCCGAGGGGCTGCTCGGGCTCGGCCTCGAGGTCGTGGACCTCAAGCAGCGCCTGAAGATGAACGACGTGCTGGGCGCGACCTGGCTCGACAACGGGCGGATCTGCATCGACGAGTCGATCGAGGGCCAGGAGGGGCGGTTCGCGTTCACGGTGGCCCACGAGCTCGGGCACTGGCAACTGCACCGCCCGATCATCGAGATGGAGAAGGTGACGCTGCCGCTGTTCGCGGCCAAGCCCGGCGACCAGCCGGCGCCCGCGATCGTGTGCCGGGCGCAGGCCCGCAAACAGCCGGCCGAGTGGCAGGCCGACCAGTTCGCGGCGCGGCTGCTGATGCCGGCCTCGGACATGCGCGCGGTGATGCAGAACCTGCACGGCGACGACCTGCCGCTGGCGCTGGATGGGCTGGAGGCCAGCCGCAAAGCCGGCGGACTCGACTCCAGGCTGCGCGAGCTCGCCGGCCGGGTGATCGTCGAGGGGAAGTTCGCCAACGTGTCGAACGAGGCCATGTGCTACCGGCTGCTCGATCTGAAGCTGGTCGCCGACAGGGCACACGTTACGGCGAGGTTGTTCTGATGGGTGTCCTCCGCGGCGCCCGCAGGGGATCAGGAAGAACGGCGACCAGGGGGTCGACCGCATAGCTTTCGGCTGGCGCCGAGGAGGAGATAGAGATGGCCACATTCATCCTGAGGAGATTCACCAACCCGGCGACCCTCAAGTCGATCCGACACGACAACCTGGTCGCCCTCCTCGACCGGCACCGGGCCTACTTCACCCGCCGCGGCGTGGCACTGGCACAGCCGGCGGCCGGCCCTCATAAGGCGACCCACGGCAGCGCGGCGCCCAAGGTCGAGGCGGCGAACGGCATCGACTATGAGGGCATGGCCCGCGTGCTCATGACGCCGGACGAGACCACGCCCCGCGATCTCATCGACGACCTGTTCTTCGTGGACGAGATGGCGACGCCGGAGGGTATGGACGCTCTGCGCGAAGAGCTCGACAAGCTGCCGCTCGCCCGGCGCAAGACGATCGACCTCGGGCCAGACCCGACACCAGCGGACGTCGCCGTGATGGTCCGGCTCCACGCACCGGACATCCTCGAGAGCAAGCACGCCGAGAGCCTGCTCGTCTCCAAGCGCTCGTTCCAGTACTTCCAACCAGCCAACGGCAACGGCACGCCGTTCACGAGGCCGACCGACAAGCAGCTCCGGAACCTGGAGGCAGTATTCGACGACGCCTTTGACAACATGAAGCGCGGGCGCAACAGCAAGGTCTTCGTGTTCGAGCGCCCCGACGAGGTCTGGATGCTCGTCCGGCACGGGGACCCCTGCAAACGCGAGGGCGCGCTCGAGTCCTCCGGTTCCTCCAGCGTCTACTACCGGCCCGAGGTCTTCGACGTGATCCGTTACGACCGGCGCACCAGAGAGCTGAGCGTGAGCGCGGGCAGCTGCAAGAAGATCTATGACCTCTACAGGGAGAAGATCGGGCTTCACTTCTTCGGTGACGCGCTCCACTTCCCGGCAGGCAAGGCCAAGTTCACCCTCGATCCCCTGCGCACCGACGGCGAGAGCTCGCTCGTCTGCGTCGATGTTGACGGGATGGAAGAGGTCGTACTGCGGGAAGTCCACTACTTCTGGGGCGGGCCGGAGCACGAGGTGGAGATCCGCAAGGCCAGCAACTTCTTCGAGGCCCTCAAGCGAAAGAACCGCAAGATCCCCGACAGCGCCCGCATTTCAAAGGCCAAGTTCGAGGTGAAGTTCACGGACTCCAAAGCCAAGCGGATGGTGACGGTCACCAACTCCAACGTCACCTCGTTCACGCGCGACAGCGATTCGACCGCAGTCGAAGCGTGGATGACCAGACGCGGGTTCGCCCTGGTGGCGGGCGACGCGGATGCATGACCTCCTGCGCATCTGGCGACGTGTCGAGGCGATGCCGGTCACGGCCGGTGTCGAGCTTCAGTGGAGGGAGCTGCTCGGCGATGACCTTCATCTCCTGAAGAGCTTCTTGAGCCCCGAGCAACGACTCGCCACCAGCTACCCTTGTCCGCACCCGGTGCACGACGGCTGCCCGCGACGAGTTGTCCACCACGGGCCGGAGGACATCGTCGCGGTATGCGGCAACGCCGCGCCGCAGTGCGATCCATTGCACCTCAAGCGAGGGGATCTGGTGATCTACTCGCTGAAGCGTCCGGAGTGGATCGCGGCCATCACCGCGGCGCTCAGGGAAGCCAACGGTCTGGCTGAGGCGGACCTCGAAACCCCGGAGGGGGTCGTGGCGCTCGGGGTGCTCGCACGACGCGGCAAACTTCTCCCGACCGTCTGGATGCGCGATGGGGAGCTTGACGTCGATACCCTCGCTCGGGCACTCCGGTCACGGGTCGACGGTGATGGTCTCATCGTCCTGCTGCCGCCAGGGATCCGCCGCTGGACCGACAGGACCCAGCCCGACGGGATCGTGCTGCTGGCGCCGCCGGAGAGCGACGACGGCGACCTCGCGTTGTGGCGCGCCTTGGACTTCATCGACCCGTCCTACCGGCAGACACGCATAGGCGAGCCGCTCGCGATCTTCGACGAGGTGACGTTGGAGCTCGCGACCGTGTTCGGGGAGCGGCACGTCGTCCGCATCAACGGTCACGAGCTGGGCGGCTTCCAGAAGAGCGACGTCAAGTTCATGCGCCTCCTCTACCTCGCCGCTGCTCGAGCGGCCGATCCCGACGTCGAAGGCGGCGGCTGGTTGAAGAAGACGAAGCTGCAGGACGACGACAAGAACCATGAAACCGAAGCAGTGCGGTTCGAGCTCGAGAAGGGCCACCACCCGGACCTCTCTGCGCAGGAGCTGAAGGCCCTCATCAAGACCTCCCCCAAGAAAGACAAGACAGTCCGGCTCGCCGTGCGCCCAGAGCGAATCCGCTTCGACGAGAGCCTCGCCCGGCTCGAGTTCGTCGGTGAGCAGCAAACCCAGCCGACCTCGGGCAAGCGCCGCCGCACGCCAGGCGCCAAGCAGCTCGCCGAGAACCTCCGACAGGGTCGCGAGGTGGCCGAGCAGCTCCTCGCCGCCGCCCGCAAGCTCGGCGTGCCCGCTCCCGCGCGGGGCCGGGGATAGGGGAATTGACCTCCGCGACACCCCGGAACTCGACCCCAACTCCGACCTGCCTTCCCCCATCCCTCTCGACCTGAAGCTGACCCCAGACGCTCGCGAATGACCGCGGGCGAGAACGGAGGTCAGCATGAGAACCCAAGCTCAGAAGGTCCGCTGCAAGCACTGCGGCATCCAGCTCGCGGAGCAGGACGACACCGGACTCACCATCCGGCGCAACGACCTCGAGGCCCACTACGCGGGTCCCGGGCTCGTTTCCATCCGCTGCTACCGGCCCCGCTGCCGGCGGCTGAACGTGGTGCGGATCCCCACGGCACAGGCACCGGGAGGCGCCGCGGCGTAGCCGCACCAGCCTCCGACACGGCATTCGACCTGAGCGCATAGACGCCAAACCTCGGCCCCCAGTGAGCGCGCGACGCCTGGCCGGAAGGCAGGCGCGTCATGCGCTCCACCTGGGAGGCTCTCAAGCAGAGCCTCGTACGTTCGGTCGGCACCCTCGGTGCCAAGTCGCAGTTCAAGGAGATGAAGAGACGCTGGAGGCCGCTCGCGCGGTTCTCCGATGCCGAGGCGCTCCTCGCGTACCTCAACTCCACCACCGGCGACCTCGACGAGAAAGACGCGATCTACGCGGCCCTCGTCCGGGTCGCGCAGGACCGCCGAGGCGACGCGGCGCTCGCCGCGGCGATCGCCTGGCTCGGCCTTTGGCCGGCGCTCGACGGTATCTACCGGCGCCGGCTGCGCGACTTCATCGGCGAGCCCGAGGCCCTGGTTTCGGAGCTCGGAGCCCGGTTCACCCTGGTGCTTCACGGGGCCGACTTGGCCAGGGTCCGGCGTGTCGCGGCCACACTGGTCCGCAACGTCGAGCGCGACGTCCGCGAGGACAGGAAGCGGGCGTGGGCCGAGGAGCGACGGCGGGCTGACCTGCCGCAGGAGTCGGACCACGACCCGGAGGACGACGACTGGACCGGCGACGACCGGAGGGTCCTCGTCAGCCCCCTGCTCCGTACCCGCGGCGTCTCCGAGCTTGGCCTGCCGCCCCGGCTCGATCCCGCCGAGGACATCGAGGCCCTGCGAGACCTGCTCCTCGACATCGTGGGCGAGGACGCCGACCTGGTGCTCGGCGCGACGGTCTACGGGCTGACCCAGCGGGAGGTCGGCGAGCGACTGGGGCTCAGCCACGACGCGACCCGGAAGCGGTACCAGCGGGCGATCGAGCGGATCCGGCAGCACCTCGAGGCCGAGTGAAGAAGGGCTGTCCCATCCAGCCCTCACGGCCCGCGTTTCCTCAGCAGAAGGGCCAGGAGCCCGCGAAGGAGGTGAACACCATGGCCGACCAGAGGCCATCACGCGACCCGCTGGTGTCGCTGTTTCGGGAGGTCGTGCTCGTGCTCGGCGGCGTCTTCGCCGTCCGGGGCACGGACGACGAGACCGTGCGCCGCGTGGCCCGCGGGCTTGACCGCGCCTGGCGGCGGGCCCGCGGCGTCCCCGGCGAGCCGACACCCAAGACCCTGGCGCCGCACCCGGCCATCGCCGAGCTGCTGCGCCTCACCGAGGACGAAGGAGTCACGCGATGAGCGAGCAACACCCGTGGCCCGTTCCTGCCGAGCAGCCCGACGAGTTCCTGCGGCTGCCCGGCCTCTTCCGGCGCTGGGAGATCGAGCAGGTCCTCGACGCCGGCCACGACTTTCACGTCGAGGAGGCGGGCACCGCCTCCGATGGAACCCAGCTCTTCGCCGTGTACCGGCGGGAGCACAACCCCAGAGAGGAGGCGTAAGCCAATGGCACCGACGAGCATGTGGGACCGAACCGAGGAGATGGCCAAGCGGCACGACCAGGGCGGCAGCACCTGGCTCAAGCTGGCGGAAGACGGCGACAAGGAGGTCGTCGTCTTCCTGGGAGAGCCCTACCCGAGGGAGGTCGTCTTCCTGGACGGCAAGTACGAGCCCTTCACCGAGGAGCTCCAGGCCAAGGGACACAAGGCGTCCCTGAGGGTGGCCGTCAACGTGGCCCTCTTCGAGACGAAGGAGGTCAAGGTCCTCGAGCAGGGCGTGGTCTTCTTCAAGCAGCTCCTCCAGATCCGCTCCAAACGGAAGCTCGACGAGTGGGCCTTCGAGGTCGAGCGCCACGGCGCGGCCCGCGACAAGAACACCACCTACACGCTGTTGCCCGAGCACAAGCTCACGCCGGAACAGCAGGCCGAGTTCCAGGCCCTGCCGCTGCACGACCTGGAGAAGCTCTACAGCGGCGAGGGCGGCGGCGAGCTCGGCAGCTACGACAAGAAGTCGGACGCGGTCGTGGACCCGAAGAAGGCGCAGGCCATCGTGCAGGCGCTCAAGACCCTGCCCCGCGAGGCGGTGGATCGCTTCTGCCAGAAGTTCGGCATCAGCCGGGTCAAGGACCTGCCCGCCTCCCAGGTGGAGAAGGCGCAGGTGTTCGTCGAGGCGCTCTCGGCCGAGCTCGGCGGCAAGAACAACGCGCAAGAAGAGGTGGATCCCTTCGCGTGAGCCGGGGCGGCGCCGGGGTTCGCCTCGCGCGCTCAGCGTCGAGTCCGACATTCCGAGGGGCCCAAGAGGTCCGCGGCAGCCGGGATGACCGGAGCCGCCGGTGGTCGAGCTCGGCGCGGAGCGCGCGAGGAGCCCCGCCCCTCCATCGAGGAGCAGGACGATGAACGACTACGTCTCCGAGGTGTTCGGGGACAGCGGGCTCTTCGCGTCCCGCTTCCCCGGCTACGAGCTGCGCGAGGGCCAGGTCGCGCTCGCCCGTGTGGTGGACGAGGCCATGGGCGCAGGGTGCCACGCTCTCGGCGAGGGGCCGTGCGGCACCGGCAAGGGCGTCGCCTACGGAGTGCCCGCGGTGTGGCACGCGCGCCACCGGAACAAGCGCGTGGTGATCGCGACCGCAAACATCGCACTCCAGGAGCAGCTCATCCGAAAGGACCTGCCGCTCCTGGCCGAGGTGCTGCCCTGGCCGTTCACCTTCGCGCTGCTCAAGGGCCGCAACAACTACCTCTGCATCGATCGCCTGCGCGAGTCCGAGGCTCGTGGCGAGCTCTCGGGGCTCTACGACGACGAGCAGGACCGCCAGGCCGACGACATCCTCGGATGGATCGGGCGCACGAGAACGGGCGACGTGTCCGAGCTGCCCTTCGTCCCCCTGCCTCAGGTCTGGTCAAAGGTCTCGGTCGGCTCCGACGAGTGCAAGGGCGACGACTGTCCGTTCCGCGACGACTGCTTCACGGAGCGGGCCAAGGCCGCCGCCCGCGCGGCCGACATCGTCGTGACCAACTACCACCTCCTCTTCGCCCACCTCGCCGTCCGGCGCGAGACAGGCCAGGACCTCGTCCTGCCGCCGTTCAACTTGCTGGTCTGTGACGAGGCCCACGAGGCGGCCGAGGTCGCCCGCGACTTCTTCGGCTTCTCCGTGTCCGAGCACACCATCAGAAGGCTGGCGCGGTACGCGGCCGACTTCGGTGACAAGAAGCTCGCCGAGCGGCTGCGTGACGAGGCCCGGACCTTCTTCGCCGAGGTGGCCGCCTTCGCCCGCTCGCCCGCTTACCGCTGCCGGCTCAAGGCCGACGTGCCGATCAACCCGGTCAAGCTCTCCAGGGTGACGGGCTTGCTTGCAGACTTCGCGAGGCTGCGCATGGAGGACGAGCGGCTGTCGCGGGAGGATCGGGCCCACGCTCGCAACTGCTACCGGCTCGAGGTGTTGGCCGTCACCCGCATCTGCGAGGCGCTCACCCAGGCGGATCCGGCCAAGGTCTACTGGATCGAGCTGGATGCGAAAGGACGGGCGCGGCTGAAGGCCAAGCCCGTCGACGTGAGCGACCTGCTCAGGACGCAGCTGTTCGACGCGACCGAGTCGATCGTTCTCGTGTCGGCCACACTGACCGCCGGCGGCACCTTCGACTTCATCCGCGGCGAGCTGGGGGTGCCCGAGGACGCGCTCGAGGTCGTGGCCGAGTCACCGTTCGACTTCGAGTCGCAGGCGCTGCTCGTCGTCCCCGACGAGGGGCTGCCCGATCCGCGCGAACCGGAGTTCCCCGAGTCGGTCGCGGAGCTCATGGCACGCGTGATGGACATCTGCGACGGCCGCACCCTCGGTCTCTTCACCTCGTACCGAGTACTCAACGCCGTCTACGACCGCGTGCGCGGCAACGGCCATCGCGTGCTTCGCCAAGGCGACCTGCCCAGGACCGAGCTGGCCCGGGTCTTCAAGGAGGACGTCCGTTCGGTGCTGCTCGGCACCGACAGCTTCTGGACGGGCATCGACGTGCCCGGCGAGGCACTGACCGGCCTCGTCATTGACAAGCTGCCCTTTCCGCATCCGGAGGACCCGGTCGTCAGCGCCATCTGCGAGCGCGACCCGAGGGCCTTCGACAACTACCTCGTTCCGCGGGCGATCATCACCCTGCGCCAGGGCGTCGGCCGCCTCATCCGCGGCCAGCGCGACGTCGGGGTCGTCGTCCTGCTCGACCGGCGCGTCGCCGAGAAGCGGTACGGCCGGAGGTTCCTGCAGAGCCTGCCGCCCATGCTCACGACCCGGCGCGTCGAGAACATCTCGCGATTCCTCGAAGAGGCGGCTCATGCTCGTGCGAGTTGACGCCGCCATCAGCGTCGACCGCGCGGAGCTGCCGGACAAGCTCCTCGAGCGGCTGCGGCGCGCGCTGTCGTTCCCCAACCCGGCCTACCTCGACCGGCTGCGGCTGGGTCTCCACCCCGGCGGCGAGCCGGAGGTGCTGTGCTTCCTCGACGACGGCGAGGAACAGGTCCGTCTGCCTCGCGGGGCGATCCACATCCTTCGACAGCTGGCAGCGGTCGACAACATGGAGCTGCGGATCGACGACCGGCGCGTGTTGCCCTCGAACCGGCTTCCGGCGCTCCCCAAGGTCGGCCTCCGCGACTACCAGAGCCGCGCCGTGGCCACGCTCACGAAGGTCACCCAGGGCACCGTGGTGATCCCGTGCGGCGGCGGCAAGACCCGGGTCGGGATCGGAGCGATCACCCGTCTTCGTACCCCAACCCTGATTCTCGTCCACACGCTCGACCTCGCGGAGCAGTGGCGCGGGGAGCTGCGCGCCCTGCTCGGCATCGATGCGGGCATGGTCGGAGGCGGCGAGGAGTCGCCGGCCGGGGTTACGATCGGCGTGATCCAGACGCTCGTTCGCTGGCCCGGCGAGCGGCTGGATACCTTCCTGCGCGCGTTCGGCCTGCTGGTGCTCGACGAGGCGCACCATGTCGCCGCGTCCACCTTCCGCGAGCTCGTCGACCGCTGCCCGGCCCGTTACCGGCTCGGGCTGACCGCCACGCCGGAGCGTGAGGACGGGCTGACGCCGCTGCTCGAGCTCTTCCTGGGCCGGCCGCTCGCCGTGGTCCCTCACGAGGAGCTGGTGGCGGCGGGCGTGCTCGCCCTGCCCGAGATCCGTGTCGTCGAGACCGCCTTCACCTTCCCGTACCTCGGGGCCGCCGACTACTCCGCGATGATGGCGGCGCTTGTGGACGACGAGAAGAGGAACAGCCTGATCGCCGAGGCCGTCATCGAGGCGGCGCGCTCCGGCCACACCTGCCTGGTTCTCTCCGGCCGGGTGGAGCACTGCCGGACGCTGGCGCACCTCATCTGCGCGGCCGGGATCGAGGCGGCCGAGCTCACCGGGCGCGTGTCCAAGGACCGCCGCGCGGAGCTGCTCGCTCGCGCCAGGCGGGGCGAGCTGGCCGTGCTCGTGGCCACGAGCCTCGCGGACGAGGGGCTCGATCTGCCCCGTCTGTCACGGGTGTTTCTCGCCTACCCGAGCCGGGCGCGCGGGCGCACCGTCCAGCGGCTGGGCCGTCTGATGCGACCCCACGCCGACAAGGCCCGACCCGAGCTCGTCGACTTCGTGGATCGCAAGGTCCCGATCCTGCGGCGGCAGCACCTCGACAGGCGGCGGCTCTACGCGGAGGTCCTCGGCGTGCCGGCGTCCCAGCTCGCCCCTCGTACCCGCGTTTCCTCAGCATGCGAGGTCGCGCCATGAGCACAAGACCATGAGGGAGCCACGTCCGGATCCGGAAGCCATCCGAGCCGCCTACCGCTGGCTGGCCCACGCCGAGCACGGCATCAGCGAGGTGAGGGTCATCCGCCCGGGCAAGGGCATCGTGGGGATCGGCTTCTTCGACGACGAGGAGGCCTTCGTCGCCGAGTGTGTCCGCACCAACGCCGCCGGCAACGTCTATGTCGGGATCCAGCCGCGTCCCCGACGCCTGCTCGAGCAGGCCCCCAACGCCGTCCGTCCCCTGAAGTCCGGCGCCGGCCGCAAGGACATCGAGGTAGTCACCGCCACGGTGATCGATCTCGACCCGGTCCGGCCAAAGGATACGGCGAGTACCGACGAGGAGCTGGCGGCGGCGGTGCAGGCGGCAGACGCGGCCTGTCGGTGGGCCGAAGACGCGGGGCTCGCCAGGCCGGCGCGCATGATGAGCGGCAACGGAGCGCAGCTCTGGTTCGCCATCCCGCCCCTCGTTCTCGACGGGGACAACCACGAAGCCGTCCAGGCGAATCTCAAGGCCTTCGAGGCTGAGCTGCGAGCCTGTATCGAATCCGACCAGATCAAGGTGGACTCGATCCACGACCTGCCTCGCATCATCAAGGTCGTCGGCACGGTGAGCCGCAAGGGCGAGCCGACGGACGAGCGGCCCCACCGGCTGAGCGAGGCGCTCGATGGCTTCGAGCGCACCGAAGACCCGGCGCTGCGGGCACGCCTGCTGCAACCGCCCGCCGCCCGGCCCGAACCCGCCGCAACGACGCACCCGCTCCCTGTCCAGGCGGTCACCGCATCGGTCGGCGATGGCAAGGCCAACCGGACCCCGGAGGGCGAGCTTGACTGGCGTACGCCGGTGGAGATGTGCGGCCCCGTGCAGCGGCTCTGGAACGAGGGCGCCGAGGACCGGAGCCTGGCCATCTTCAACATGGTCCGGTTCTTCGCCCACAAGGGGCTGCCCCTCGAGGAGCTCACCGAGCTGGTGCTGGAGTACGACCGCCGAGGGCTCGGCAAGCTTCGAGGCCGCGACGGCGCGGCCTACGTCAAGAACTGCCACGACAAGATCACCGAGTCCGTGCGCGAGGACGGGACGATCGCGCCGCCCTGCCACTCGCTCCAGGCGCTCGGCTACTGCAAGGTCAACCGCGAGCCAGGAGCCCGCTGCGAGCTCTACGACTTCGTGTTCGATATCGAGAAGGCCGTCGAGGCCATCCCGGAGGACTGCCCCGCCCGCGATCTGGAGTACCGGCTCAAGCCGGTCCTCGAGGCCATCTCCCACCGCGACCCCTCGGTCCACGGCCGTTACCTCGGGCTCCTGGAGAAACGGTTCGGGCTCAAGACCCGAGACCTGCGACGCGGTCTCTCCCAGGCCGGCCAACGCAAGCGCGACGATGACGCGCGACAGCCGGGCGAGAGCAAGACCGGCCCCTCCGGCGAGGACGCCATCGAAGGCGAGATCTACGAGGACACCTGCTTCTACTACACGGTCACCGGGCGCGACGAGACCCGCGTCGTCTCCTCGTTCACCATCGAGCCCACGATGCGGGTCGAGCTGGAGAACGGCGAGATCGTCTACGGCAGGGCCCTGACCGACAAGGGCGGGGTCGTCGAGGGGCTGCGCCTGCCGCTCCGGGCCTTCAACTCCAAACACGAGCTGATCCGCCACCTGCCGTCCGCCGACCTGCAATGGACCGGCAGCGACAACAACGTCCAAGGGCTGCTGCGCGTGCTGGCGCGTCGGCCGGTGCCTCGCCGGCCCGGCACCACCATGCTCGGCGACTGCCGGCGCGGCGAGCTCCACCTGTGGATCTGCCCCGACGGCGCTATCAGCAAGGAGGGATTCATGGACCCGTCACCCGTGGTCTACGTCAAGAGCGGCGGCTCGCTCGACGGCCGCTTGCGCTACGTCAACTGCGACGAGGGGACCTTCCTCTCCGTCGCGCGCACCGTGTTCGAGCACCTGCCGCGGCTCAACCTGCCGGAGGTCATCGTGCCCGTCATCGGCTGGTGGTTCGCCACTCCGATGAAGCCGCGATTCATGGAGCGCATCGGCTCGTTCCCGATCCTGTTCATCTGGGGAACACAGGGCTCGGGCAAGAGCTCGATGGCGACCGACGTGTTCTGGCCGCTCTTCGGCGTGAAGGACGCCGAGCCCTACAGCGCCACCGAGACGGAGTTCGCCCTGCTCAAGATCCTGACCGCGAGCCGCTCGGTCCCGGTCTTCATCGACGAGTACAAGCCCTACGACATGCAGCGGTACCGGCTGAACACCCTGCACCGTTACCTGCGGCGCCTCTACCGCGGGGAGGTCGAGGAGCGCGGGAGGCCCGACCAGACCGTCAACACCTACCACCTGCAGGTGCCGCTCTGCGTCGCCGGAGAGACGCGGCCCATAGAGGCCGCGCTCCTCGAGCGGATCGTCACCGCGAACCCCGAGAAGGTGACCCTCGACGAGCACCCGGAGTGCCGCGAGGCGCTGCGCGAGCTGAAGGCGATCGACCTGCCGGTCTTCGCGCCGCGCTACATCCAGTTCTGTCTCGGTCGCGACTTCGACGCGGACCTGGAGGTGGCCCGCGGAGCCGCCAAGGCGCTGCTGGCGGGGCGCAAGGTGCCCGTCCGCGTGGTTGAGAACGTCATCGCCATGCTGCTGGGAGTCCACCTCTTCGAGCAGTTCGCCGAGGCCTGCGGCTACCGGGCGCTGCCCGAGGACCTCGGGGTCAAGGCCGCCGTGGACGCCGTGCTCGCCGACGTGCTGGAGACCGACCACGGGGTCAAGAACGCCCTCGACCACTTCGTCGAGATGCTGGGCGTCATGGCGGTCCAGGGCGAGCTGAAGCACCGCGTCCACTACGTCTTCAAGGACGGCCAGCTCTTCCTTCACCTGGAGAGCTGCTACGACTCGTTCCGGCAGCACTGCAAACGGATCGACTACCAGGGCGAGGTCGTGGACATGAAGGCCCTGCGCCGCCTGATCCACGAGAACCACCGGCAGCAGGGCTACGTGGCCTACGAGGGTGAACGCGTCTACTTCGGCGTCAACGCCGAGCGTCGCCGCGCCGTCGGGATCAACCTCTCCAAGACCGAGCTCGTCTCCGAAGACGACTTCAACACCAACGACCCCGACGAGAACGACGGCAGCAGCTTCGGTGGCTGGAAGAATCGGTACGGGGACTGAGGGGGCGAGCGGCTCGCCCGAGCATCACACCGCCCACGCTCCCTGCAACCCGGCGACCCGGGAGGGGAGCAGCACATCCCCGACATCGCCCCCTTTTAGCCGGCCTCACCCGTCGACCGCCTCGTGCGGCCGGCGTCTGCCGATCTTCGTGCCGTCAACGGGACAGCAGGACAGGCCTCGGGACAGCGGCGGGACAGCGCTCGCGCGACAGATTCCTCTGGCAATCCGGTAAGTTGAGGTCACGGGACAGACGGGACGGGTTTGCTGAGTACAGGAGACCTTCTCTACAGGAATTTTTTATTTTCTCGGCCATCGCGAAAAAAAATCCCCTCTCTCTTAAGTAGACCTACAAAAATAATATTGTCCCGTCTGTCCCGTCGCATTCAACCTCTCGGCATCGTTGAAGAAAGCACGGGACAAGGTGCTGTCCCGTCGCTGTCCTGATCGACCCGAAGCTGTCCCGAGCAGGCACAACCGCTCGTCATTGTTGACAGAAGTGCGGGACAGGCCTCCCCCCTCCAGGTCCTCGACGTGTGATCGGCTGCCTCCGGCAGGGTTGAGGGTGCCGAGAAAGCGCGCCCCCGGGTTCACAGCGCAGCCGCCGGTGTGAACGTCCCACGGTCCTGTCCCAGTTCGCCTTCCAGCGTCGCGTTTCCTCAGCAGAAGGGTCCGCTGGCATCAAGCCCGGATCCGACGGCGCCGAGAGGACGACAATGCCGATCTCCGCAGTCGACAAGGGGTTCACCCCCCGCCCGATGAACCGCAGGTACGCCGAGGCGGGCACCGCCGGCAGGTGCTCACCGGGTCTTGGCATCGGCGCGGAGATGCCGACATGAGGATCGCCGACCTCTCTCGCGGTACCGCGGTAAGCGCGGAGTCGTCGGGGTTCTCCTGCCCGCACTACACGCCGCTGCCCGGTAGCAAACGGTGCAAGGACTATCAGGAGGGCGGCACCTGCGCCCGTCCCGACTTCTTCCTCTGCACGGAGTGGGAGCGTCGCAATCGAAATCGTCTTCCCGCCGTCTCGGGATCAACCGGTCCGGCGGCTCGTGATGACACGAAGGTCGACGACTTCGCCGAGGGACGCGCCGCCGCCGTCCCCACCGACCTGTTCGGCAACCCGGCGCCCGAGTTGGCCATGCCTCGGCATGAACCACGCGCGCCGGCGACACCTGCCCCCGTGACCGAGCCTCCGAGGCCGTCTGACGACACCGGGGGGCGACCGCCGCGTCGAGGGTTCACGGACGAGGACGTCGAGTCGTTCAAGGCGCTGGGGGTCGAGGTCTGCATCCGGTCCGAGGACTACGGCGAACTCTGGCTCGTCCCCGAGTACACCGGGCACGACCGCAAGGAGCTGACGCCCGAGCACGCCGCCACCATCAGCCGCGTGCTCGAGGCGTTCCCCGGCTCCCGCGTCGTGTCCTTCGAGAAATCCCCCAAGCCCAAGAAGGAGGCCGACGCATGAACGCCCCGCAGTTCGTCAACAAGCACCTGAGCTACAGCCGGCTGAGCCGCTTCGAGCAGTGCCCGCTGAGCTTCAAGATCCACTACATCGACAAGCAGGTGGCCGAGCCCGGCGATCCGCTCAAGTTCGGCAAGGCCATCCACGCCGTGCTGGAGCGGCTTGTCCGCGAGCATGTCGACACCGAACGGGTGGCACCGCTATCCGAGGACAGGGCACTGGAGCTGTTCCGGCAGGCCTGGACGGCCGAGGGCATGACCGGGGTCGAGTTGTTCCAGGAGGGCGTGGAGATCCTGCGGACCTTCGTTCTCGACCAGGGAGAGCTGGACCACCGGGACGTGCTGGCCATCGAGAAGGAGTTTCACCTCCCCCTCGGTCGCTTCACGGTCCTCGGCTTCATCGATCGCGTGGACTGCGTTGACGATGAGACCGTCGAGGTCATCGACTACAAGACCAATCGCCAGCTCTTCACGCGAGAGGAGGTGGAGCACAGCCTCCAGATGTCGCTCTACCATCTCGCCGCGCTCAAGCTGTGGCCGTGGGCCAAGAAGGTCCGGCTGACCTTCCACATGCTGCGGCACGGCCTGCGGATGCAGACCGAGCGCACCCTCGAGCAGCTCGACACCGCGCGCCTCTACGTCGAGACCCTCGGCGAGATGACCGAGAAGGCGACCGAGTTCCCGGCGCGCCTCAACGCCAACTGCATCTACTGCGACCACCGCCGGCAGTGCCCGGCCTACGCCGACGCCCTGAAGGGCAAGCGCGAGCACATCTGCCAGGACACCGGCGACCTCGAGGCCGTGGCCCGTGAGCGCGAGGAGGTCGCCCGCCTGGCCAAGGTTCTCTACTCCCGCAAGGGCGAGCTGGAGGACGTGCTCAAGGCCCACCTCCAGGACCACGACGAGCTGATCCTCGGCGGGGTTCGCTACGCGATGTTCAAGACGACGCGTCTCGAATACCCGCTCGAGCCGACGCTGCACATCCTCGCGGGTGCGACCGGGCTGACCCGCGATGCGTTGGTCGAGCGTCTCGCAGCGATCGACAAGGACGCGCTGGAGAAGCTGCTTAAGGAGCTCGGGCGGACCACCGACCGTGCCCAGGTCCGCCTGCTCAAGACCGAGCTCGAGTCCGTGGCCCACAAATCCCACTCGCCGCGCTTCTGGGCGAAGGAGGTGTCCGCATGAACACCTCCCTCGACTATCTCCTCACCGAGCTCCAGCCCGACGAGCGCCTGATCGCCGAGGCCGCTCTCTGCCGGCTCGACCAGGGCCGCTCGAGCTACGGTCCGTGGCAGGTCGACGACGGACGCGACTACCCCAAGGAAGCGTTCGCCGAGGTCATCGACGCGCTCCACTACTGCGCGGCCGAGCTGGTGCGCCTTCGTCGAGCCCGGCCTCGCACCGATGGACGCCTGCTGCGGGTCTACGTCTGCCACCCCTTCGGCGGCGACCCGGAGGGGAACGCCCGCCAGGTGACGGCCATCTGTCGATCGCTCGTCGAGGGTGGGCACCTGCCGATCGCCCCGCACCTCTACCTGCCCACCTTCGTGGACGAGAAGAGCGAGCGCGGCCTGGCCATCACTCTGTGCCTCGAGCTGGTCTCGATCTGCGACGAGCTGCGGGTTTACGGCGGCACGGTCACCGGCGGCATGCGCCGGGAGATCGACCGGGCCGAGGCGCTCGGCATCCCGGTGCGGTTCATCACGGAGGTGGCGTGATGGGCGCGCTCAGCCGACGGAAAGGTCGCCGGTTCGAGCAGGAGCTGGTCCATCTGTTCCGCGAGGCCATGCCCGGCGCCGAGGTGCGACGGGGACTCCAGTCTCGCGGCGGCGAGGAGGTGGCGGACCTCGACTGCCCGGTCTTCTGGATCGAGGCCAAGCGAGGCCGCCAGCCCAACGTGCGCGCCGCGCTCCGGCAGGCCGAGACGAACACGCCGAAGGGGCGCATCCCGCTCGCGGTCGTCCGCGACGACCGGGCCGAGGCCTTCGTGTCCCTGTCGCTCGACGACTTCCTCGAGCTGGTGCGCGAGTGGTGGGAGGGCCGCACGCGATGAACAGCTTCCGCCGGCTCTTCAAGGATCTCCGCGCCGAGGTCCGGGCGTCGAAGCACACCGAGTGCTTCCAGGACGCGAGACGCCGGCACACGGCCCTGGCTCGCCACCACACCATCGCTTCGGTGCTGGGCATCCTCGCCGACGATGGCAAGAAGCCCTACGCCGAGAAGGAGGCGCTTACCCGCGCGCTCATCGCCGAGCAGCAGGTCAGCCCGAGCTCGTTCTGGGCGTCGGTGCTGCTCGTGGCCTACTACCCGATGCTCAGCCGCCTTCGTCACCGCATCTGGGGCGACACCATCCCGGCCGAGGACCTCGATCAGCTCGTCGTCACCTGCTTCCTCGCCGTGGTCAACGACTACCCCGCCGATGGCCGTCTCGACCGCACGGCGCTCCGGCTGCGGCAACGCACCGAGCGCCGGGTCTTCGGGGTCGTCCGTCGCGAGCAGGACGAGCGCCAGCAGGTGACGCCGGTCGAGCCGGAGACCTTCGAGGAGCTCGAGGTCGAGCGATGGCCGGAGGTGCGGGACGAGAGTCCTCGCGGCCCTCGCAACGCCATGGAGGCCGCGGACGTGGTGTCGCTCCTGGTCGAGCGAACCGGGGACATGCTGGACGGCGAGACCTTCGACTTGGTGACCGCGACCATCGTCTGCGGCAAGCGCATCCCGGTCTTCCTCGAGCGGTTGCTCCCGGACCTGCCGTCTGACGAGAAGAATCGGGTCTACCAGCGCGTGAAGCGGCGCCACAGCCGGGCGCTGAAACGCATCCGCCCCGTGCTCGAGCACCTGCGCTGTCCCTGCAAAGACCAAGAGGGGCTTTGCGCCAACAGGGACCCCGAGCTGCAGGAGGACATCGAGCGATGACCACCCAGGAACCACGAAGCGTGATGGCCAGAGCCTTCCGCGAGACCGCGCTCAGCCTGATCGGCCTGTACCAGATCTACGAGGTCGACTCCGAGCTGGCGGACGCGACCGCCGATGCGCTCGGGCGACTGTTCCGCCGACACCTGTGCCAGACCGCTGCCAGTGCGGACGGGGACCGCCGCTCGCCGCTCCACGCGCTCGTGGACGAGATGGATCGAGTTCTGGGCAGGACCCTGTGAGGCAGCCGCCGATGGACGACTCGGTCAACTCCGGACGCAAGACGGGCCGGCCCAAGAAGGGCGACGGGCCGCGCGTACCCTACGACGAGCTCGACCGGGTGCTCGTGTTCGGCGAGGTCGTGCAGACCGACGAAGGCGGCACGAGCATCGTCTACCCCTCGTACCGGGATCTGGCCCAGCGCTACGGCGTGGCCCACAGCCTCGTCGCCCAGTACGCCCGCAAGCACGACTGCCTGCGGCGGCGCAAGGAGGCCAAGGCTCGCGTGGCCGTCAAGGCCGAGCAGAAGATCGTCGAGATGCGCGCGACCGCCATCGCCCTGTCGAAGGACGACGCCCTGCGGATGATCGACACCTACCTCGTGGGCTTCGAGAAGGCGCTCTCCGAGGGGCGCGTGCGCTTCGACAACCCGACCGACTTCAACACCATGCTCCGGCTCAAGGAGTTCATCCTGGGCGGGGCCGACTCGCGCCAGGAGATCCACGCGGCGCTGTCTCTCGAGGATATCCAGTCACGCCACCAGCGGATGCTGCGGGCAGCGCAGCAGGCTTCGGCCGAGGAGCGCGGCGAGGTGCTCGACGTGCTGCCCTCGGAGGACTCCGAAACAATTGACCGCTATTTGCCCGGAAACTCCCCGGCGACCCCGAGCGAGGCTGCCGCCGGAGAAGTGCCCGGTCACTTCCGAGAGGCGGCGCCGGTGGTCGCCGCACGCCAGGGCGCCCCGTGTCGCGCCGAGACCCAGGCCGCGGACGACGAGGCCAGGGACGGCGGACGCGCGCCACACGCGGCGAACGTGGCGCCCACGGGGCCAAGCTCCGGGCCGGACGAGCCCGCAACCCCCGACAGAGACGAGGAAGGCGCAAAGACGAGGGGAACACGATGAGCACGCACGAACCCTTGCGTGACCGCGAGCTTCCTCGCCCACAGTCTCGAGCACAGCCCCAGCACAGGCTCGCGGAAGAACACGGCGACCACCTCGGACCACCCGCCCGGCGGGCGCCGGACCCGGACCCGGCCAACCGCCGACAACGGACAAAAGCGGCCGTTGGCCCAGCTCTCGCGCTCGTGTTTACGCGGACTTACGCCACGCCGGAAGCCAGCCCCGCGCCGAATCGAACCGCCGCTTTCCTCGACTTCGCCAGGGGGCGGCCAAGACCCGGCTCAGACGAGTCGGAGCTCGCGCGGGGCGGGGGGGGAGGGTCCGACTTTCGGGGCCGGACACCTACACCGCCAGGGTGCCTGGTGCCGATTTCGACTGCGCCAGTTTTGGGAAAGTGGGCGGGGGTCCCGATGAGAAGTGAACAGCGGCCGGATCGGGCTCGCGCAGGGCGAGTGTGCAATTTCGATCTGCAAGTAGGTGCGCGCACGATCGGAACGCCCGGGCGACGCTCAACACGGCAGGTCGCGCACGGCTCGCAGGACGTCCTCGTCCGAGGGCCCGGCGTAGCGGATCGTGCTGGTGATGCTCTTGTGCCGGGCGACGCGCTGCGTGAGCCGGATGTCGCGGGTGCGTCGGTAGATGTTGGTCAGGGACGAGTGCCGTGTGGAGTGGAACGACAGCACGCGCTCGAACCCGGCCCGCTCCTGCCAGACGTGGAAGAGGTTGCGGAGCTGGCGGCTGGAGAGCCGCAGCCCGCGGCGGCTGACGAACAGCGGCGCATCAGGCTCCAGCCCCTCTCCCCGCTGCTTCTTCCAGCGCCAGAGCTTCTCCAGCTTGGCCCGCAGCGGGTCGGGCAGCACGACCTCCTGCATGGACTCGTCGTCGTTGCTTCGCTTGAACACGCGGAGCTGGACGCGGCGGCGAGCCTTGCCCTCGACGCCGAACACGTCGCCGACGTTCAGGGCGAGAAGCTCGGCCTCGCGCAGTGCGGTGCCCAGGGCGAAGCTCAGCAGCACGTGGTCCCTGAAGCCGCGGGCATGCTCGCCCGTGACCTTGAGGAGCCGCGCCTGCTCGGCGTCGGTCAGGGTCCGCGGGGTGCGGGTGGACTCGGCGTAACTCATGACATCACCTCCTGTCGGTCGCTCGTCACGATCACATGCAGGCGTTCAACCGCCGGAAAGGCAAGGCGAAAGGCGGTCCGAGAGGGGGCGGCGCCGTGACGCTCGGCATCGTCAAACGGACCGAGGAGGAGTTCGCCGAGTGGCTGGCCCAGGAGTGGGGCTTCCTTTGCGGCCTCGGCTCCTTCGATGACGAGCCCCTGGTGCTCGAGCCCTACCAGATCGCGTTCCTGGAGAACCGCTCGCGCTTTCGCTGGGTCACCAAGAGCCGGCAGGTGGGCTTCTCGTTCCTCTTCGCGCTCGAGGCCCTGGCCCGCTGCCACCTGCGGGAGAAGCACACCGCGGTCTTCGTCAGCTACAACCTCGACGACGCCAAGGAGAAGATCCTGGCCGCTCGCCAGGTCCACGAGGAGCTGCCGCTCGCCTACCAGAAGCGGCTCGTCGTGGACTCGAAGACCGAGCTGGCGTTCGAGTCGAACGGCCCGGGCAAGCGGGTGTCGCGCATCCTGTCGAACCCGTCCAAGGCACCGCGCGGCAAGAAGGGCGACTGCTACCTCGACGAGCTGGCGCACTACGTCAACGATCGCGAGGTCTACCGCGGCTCGACCGCGCTCATCCTGCGCTCGTTCGGCCAGCTCTCGGGCTGCTCCACGCCGCTCGGCCGGCGCGGCATCTTCTGGGAGATCGCAACCGAGGAGCTACGCAAGTACCCGCACCACACTCGGCAGGATGTTCCGTGGTGGCTGTGCCGGTTCTTCTGCACCGACGTGCAGCGGGCCGTGACCGAGGCGGCGCACATGTCCACCGAGGAGCGGGTCGCCACGTTCGGCCGGCAGACCATCGTCGAGCAGCTCGACTCCCTGCCGCTCGAGGACTTCCAGCAGGAGTTCGAGTGCCGCTTCGTGGACGAGAGCTACAGCTTCTACCCCTACGACCTGATCCTTCCCTGCACGAGCGATGAGCTGGTGCTGTTCGATGACGCCACCGATCTGCCGCTCCCGGACGGGCGGATCGTGGCCGGCTTCGACGTGGGCCGCACTCGGGATCGCTCCGAGCTGGCGGTGTTCGAGGAGCGGGACGGACGCTTCGTGTGCCGGTTGCTCAGGCGCTACGAGCAGGTGCCCTTCTCCGAACAGGAGGCCGATCTGCGGCGGCTGCTCGACACCGTGCCCGTGTCGCGGCTGTCCGTGGACAGGAGCGGCATCGGCATGAACCTCGCCGAGAACCTGGCCCGCGACTACCCGCAGGTCGTGGCCGAGGCCTTCAGCAACGAGTCCAAGGAGCGCTGGGCCACGGACTTCAAGATCCTGCTCCAGCGCAAGGACATCGTGCTGCCGCGCGACCGCGAGCTGGTCGGGCAGGTGCACTCGATCAAGCGTCGGGTGCTGCCGTCCGGCAAGGTGAGCTTCGACGCCGAGCGCAGCGCCCGCGGCGGCCACGCCGACCACTTCTGGGCCATCGCGCTCGCCTGCCAGAAGGAGCGCGGCCCGGCTCCCTCGCGCACCACCGAGATCGGGGTGCGGGTGATCGGGTGACGGCGCCGTGAGAGCCACGCCGGGCGTTACGTTCGCCAAAAAATGTCGCGGCTGCGCCCCCAGGCACAGAAATTCGCCCGTAAAAACTGGTGGTTGACGCTTACTTCCACGAGTTCCCTGCAGCCGAGACCACCTCCCGGTGGAGGATTGAAGGCAGGACAATAAGGTTGACACTTGTTGATGTCTGCCGTATTTATTATCCATGGCCGAGGACCGCTACAAGCGCGCCCAGGAGGTGTTTCGCCAGCGTGGAGGTATCCTGCGCACAGGGGATGCGCTGGCGCTGGGCATCCATCCTCGCACCCTCTACCGGATGCGGGACGAGGGCGTGGTCGACCAGATCAGCCGAGGCGTCTTCCGCCTCGCGTCGCTGCCGGGGCTCGCCCACCCGGATCTCGTGGCGGCGGCGCTGCGAGTGCCTCGCGGCGTGGTGTGCCTCGTCTCCGCTCTTGCCTACCATGAGGTCACCAGCGAAATCCCGCACGAGGTCCAGATCGCTCTACCGCGGAAGACCAAAGCGCCGAAGGTCGACTACCCGCCGCTGAGGGTGTTCTGGTTCTCGGACGCTGCGCTGTCCGAAGGCGTGGAGACCGCCGTGCTCGACGGCGTGGGGGTTCGCATCTTCAACCTCCCCAAGACCGTGGTCGATTGCTTTCGCTTCCGCAACAAGCTCGGCCTCGACGTCGCGGTCGAAGCACTCAGCCAGGCCATCAAGCGCAAGGGTGTACAGCCCGCCGAGCTGCTGCGTTACGCGAGGCTTGGTCGTGTCGAGCGGGTCATGCTGCCCTATCTCGAGGCGATTCAATGAAGAAGCCGATCACCAACATGGCAGCGTCAGTTCACGCTCGCCTGCTGAAGCGCGCGAAGGCCGAGGGACGCCCGTTCAACGAGCTTCTCCAGTACTACGCGATGGAGCGGTTTCTCTACCGACTGTCGCGTTCCACCTACGCCGACCGCTTCGTCCTCAAGGGTGCGTTGATGCTCCAGTTCTGGGGCGGCCCGCTGAGCCGGGCGACCAAGGACATCGACTTGCTCGGCCGGCCGACTGCCAGCGTCTCGGAGATGGTCGCAATCGTCAGGGCATGCATCGAGGTCGACGTAGAGGACGACGGTCTCCTCTTCGACCCCGCCAGCGTGACGGGTGAGGATATTCGGCTCGCTGCCAACTACGACGGCGTCCGCGTGCGATGCGGCGGCACCCTCGGCAATGCGCGGATCGCACTCCAGATCGACGTTGGCTTCGGCGACATCGTGACGCCCCGCGAGCAGGCCATCGAGTATCCGTCGCTCCTTGACCTCATCCCCCCTCGCTTGCTCGGCTACACTCCAGAGACAGCCATCGCCGAGAAGTTCCAGGCGCTGGTCGTTCTGGACATGGCCAACACCCGCATGAAGGACTTCCTGGACATCTGGGTGCTCGCCCAGGGGCGAGAGTTCTCTGGTGCGGTGCTGGCACAGGCTCTCGACGCGACCTTCCGTCGTCGGCGGACGGCGCTGCCAACGACAACCCCAGTGGCGTTGACACCGCCGTTCCACTCCGCGCCCGCGAAGCAGGCGCAGTGGCGAGCGTATCTGCGCAAGGGGCGTGTTCAAGGTTCCGTACCGGCGCTCGCGGAGGTGGCTGCGCAGATTGACAGGTTCTTGACGCCGGCGGTCGAAGCACTTGTCGCCGGTGCCGGGTTCGACGGGCAATGGCCGCCGAGCGGTCCATGGAACGCGACGCCTGCATCAGGCACGGAGGACGCAAACGCCGGCGTAGGAGTTGAAGATGCATGAGTTCGGAATACTACTGACCTTCGCTGGTGGTTTGGCCGGCGCCTTGGTGCTCGGCTACCTCGCGCAGCGCCTGAAGCTCTCGCCCATCGTCGGCTACTTGCTGGCGGGTGTTGCAGTCGGGCCTTTCACCCCGGGCTTCGTCGCCGACCGTGCCATCGCCGAGCAGTTCGCCGAGATCGGTGTCATCCTGTTGCTCTTCGGAATTGGCCTGCGCTTCCATCTGCGTGAGCTGATCGCGGTGTGGCGAGTAGCCATACCGGGAGCGTTGATACAGAGCACGCTGTCCACGGCTGCAATGGCGCTGGCGTTGCGGCTGATGGGCTGGAGCTGGGGAGCCGGACTCATTCTGGGCCTGTCGATCTCGGTCGCCAGTACCGTGGTCATGGCGTTGGTGTTGACCGAGCGGCGCGACCTGCACTCGCCGATTGGCAATATCGCGATCGGCTGGGTCGTGGTCGAGGATCTACTCACCGTCGCCATGCTGCTGCTCCTGCCGATCCTGTTCGGGCCAGGCGGGGCAGAGCAGCAGAGCGTGGGAGCCGCGCTCGGTATCACTTCGCTCAAGGTCCTCGGCTTGATCGCCGTCGTGGTGGTCCTCGGTCGCTGGGTGATCCCTTGGGCGCTGGAGCGAATCGAGATCACCCGCTCGCGGGAGTTGTTCACCCTCGCCGTCCTCGTGCTGGCCGTCGGCATCGCTGTCGGTTCCGCCAAAGTCTTCGGCGTGTCGATGGCGCTGGGGGCGTTCCTCGCCGGATTGGCCGTTGGGCGCTCGGAGTTCGCAGCGCGCGCCGCCAGTGACGCGGTGCCCATGAGGGACGCTTTCGCCGTGCTCTTCTTCGTCTCGGTCGGAATGCTGTTCGACCCGCGAAGCTTGATCGAGACTCCGCTCTTGATCGCACTTGTCCTCGCGGTGGTCGTCATCGTCAAGCCTGTCGTCGCCCTACTCACCGTGCGCATCTTGCGCAAGCCTATGGCAATCGCATTGCCTGTGGGGGCTGTCCTGGCCCAGGTCGGTGAGTTCACTTTCATTCTTGGCGGAGTAGCGCGCGGCCTGGGACTCATCAACGACGCTGGCTGGAACGCGCTCGTGGCTGCGTCGATCATCTCGATCGCGGTGAACCCCTCGATCTATCGTTGGGCTCGTCGTCTGACTTCGCGTGCGTCCGGACTTGCGGGAGGATCCTCCACCGGCGAGCGCCCGGCGGTTGATCCAGAACGCTGCATTCTCGTCGGGTACGGCCCGGTGGGCGAGATTGTGCACCGCCTCCTCGCCGAGCGCGGCGCCAAGATCACGGTGATCGATCTCAATCTCAGCACCGTGCGAAGGCTACGTGCTGACGGTCTAACGGCTCTCTATGGTGACGTCCTGCGACCCGGAACCCTCGACGAGGCAGGCATAGCGACGACTGGCAGTCTGATCCTGAGCGCCGACGTCGACGACGCCGCCGAAATCATCAGGCAGGCTCGTATTCTCAATCCAAACCTGCGGGTTCTCGTGCGCTGCACGCACCTTCGTGACGCCGACGCGCTTCGGCGGGCGGGCGCCGATGTCGTTGCGGCCGGGGAAGCGGAGGTCGGTGTTGCTCTGGCAGAGGCGGTGACTTCCGGCGACAAGACGGACTGCGGCGCAGTGGTTGAACGCCGAGACGCTATTCGTGACCAACTCTACGGCACGCAAAAGGGTTGACGCGCTATCGAGCACCCCCGGCGGTGCGCCGCAGATCAGTGCGCTGCCGATATCAGGACGTCTGAAGAAGCGACGCGGATGATGTGCTTCGTTGCGCTGCCGAGGAAGAACTCCTCGACGGCAGACTGGTTCTTGCCTACGGCGATGACACCGGCCCTGAGGTGCGCCGCAGCAATCAAGATCTCATGTGGAGGATTGCCCCGTCGCAGCATCGTCGCCACATGACGGTCGGACGGAAGGACGCACTGCTCGAGGAACGTATGGAGCGCCTGCGCCGCCTCCCGCTTCGCCGCGAGACGGTGGCTCCTGATGGTCTCCGAGGCGGCCCCATGGCTCACGAGCTTCGTCTCGAACAGCGGTTCGAAGGCGTGGAGCATATGGAGGCGCGCCTGGGTCGATAGAGAGATTGCTGACCTCACGACGAAGCAGGACACGGGGCCGAGCGCAACGCAGATCAGGACGGTGTCGTATGCAGCCTTCGGGGCTGCTCGTACCACGAGGATATCGCGGCTCAACCGCTCCATGAGGCGTTCGGCGGTTGTGCCGATCACCGCATCCTTGATCGAACGTTCCCCGCGCGCGCCGACCACGACGAGATCGGCGCCGAACCGCTCGGCTTCCTGGACGAGTTTTGAGGCCGCGCCTCCCTTCGTGAGCTTGGTGGTCGGGGTGACGTTGTGCGACCGCGCCAGGGCCACGGCCTCATCGAGCTGGTGACGAAGAGGGGGATCGGGGTCGCGTCCGGCGAGCTTGTCGAACCCCAGGCGCTTCAGAGCGTACCTGTCGACAGAGGGTGCGACATGGACGATCTCCAGTTTGGCTTCGTGCTCGGCGGCGAGCATTGCCGCGCGGACCACAGCACTCCTGGCTGGACGAGAGAAATCCGTTCCAACCATGATCCGTTTCAAAGATGTCCTTGCCTCATTCACCCTCGGTCCATTCTCCTGGGCGCGGCAGGCTCGCCGTGCCCCTGTCTCGCTTCAGTATTCAGTTTTCGCACCTTTAGGTCTACTTGTCCGGACCGCAACGAGGTCGCAGCGTCTCACCGTCCATGCCTTCCCGATGCTGTCCCCGCCACGGGCCC
>Ga0302238_1000348_pt1 | contig 48292 bp, 25 predicted proteins | sample AAG_UR_Asn_MG_FD_193527 | JGI IMG/M metagenome (GOLD analysis project Ga0302238, IMG submission 193527) | Enriched activated sludge microbial communities from anaerobic digester in WTTP, New Holstein, Wisconsin, United States - AAG_UR_Asn | ecosystem: Engineered > Bioreactor > Anaerobic >... | reverse complement strand
TGCGGCTGGCGGCGCGCGGCGGTCGCTCCATGATGCTCTTCGGCGCGGTCTGGACGCTGGGCGTCGGCCTGATGACCGTGGTGTCCGTGCTCAGCCTGCTGGGGCTGATCAGCGGCGACCGGCCGCCGTGGTTCCTTCCCTTCGTCTTTGCGGGCTTCCTGGCGATCGGCATAGCCCTCTTCCTGGCCGGCCTGCGCGCGCGCACGCTGGTCGAGGACCTCGAGGTCCGGCCTGGCGAGTTCCGCCGGCAGGCCCGGAGCATTCTGGGCCGCAGGGACGAGTCGATCTCCGGCCCCGGGCTGCGGGTGAGCCGTCGCGAGTCCCACAAGGAGAACGACCGGCCGGTCTACCACCTGCGGGTCACCGCGCCGGACGGCCACCGCGTGAAGTTCGCGGGCAACGTCGAGCCCGACGGACAGCTCTGGCTCATGGCCCGGATCGCGGCGGTGCTGGAGCCGGAGGCGGCCGCCGGCCGGGAGGGCGGCCATGACTGAAGAGCCGTCGATCCCCGCCGGCCTGAAGGTCGAGCGCACCGCCTCGGGCGCCTGGCGGTTCGCGCTGCCGCGCGAACGCGGCTGGTGGGGCGCCATCTTCCCGGGCATTCCCGTCGCCATGGTCTTCGGCGGGTTCACGGCCTACTGGATCTGGATGTGGTGGCACCAGTCCAAGCACAACACCCAGCGCCTCGTGGGCATGATCTTCGTCCTGCCGTTCGTCGCCGCGGTCATCTTCATGTTCCGGGGCATCTGGCTGACCCTCTTCGGGCGCAACAGCCTTGAGGTCGACGCCGAGGCGGTGAGCATCTGCCGCAGCACCCCGCTCTTCGAGACCCGCAGGCGCCTGCGGCTGACGGAGGTTCTCTCCGTAACTGCCGACGTCCAACGCGGCAAGAGCTTGCGCACCGACTACCTGGCCATCAAGACCGCCAAGAAGGAACACCGGGTGGCCGAGGGTCTGGACCGCGAGTCCATCGAGTGGCTCGGCGCCAGGATCTCGGCGTTGGCCGATGCCGCCCGCACCGAAGGAGGGCCCGGCGCGCCAGGACTGCTGGCGGTGTTCGAAAGAGATCTCCGCTCGGACCGCTTCGAGGAAGGCAAGGTCCGCGCCGAGGACGTTCGCGAACTGCAGGCCGAAGCCGGCCCTCCACCAACCGGGAGCGGCATCGAGGTCCTCGAGGAACGCGGCGACTGCCTCCGGCTGCGGGTGGCCGCCGGAAGCGGCGGGCCACTGATCTTCTTCGGCACAGTCTGGACCATCTTCACCGGCGGGATCTTGCTGGGCGTCTGGCTAGCCGGTGCCCGCAGCCCGGAGACCCCCGCCTGGACCCTGCCGCTGGTGGGCATCCCCTTCGTGGGCGTTGGACTCCTGGTACTGGGCCTCGGCCTGCGCATGAAGACCATGGTGGAGGAGCTTGAGTTCCGCCCGGGCGAGGTCATCCGGTCGGCCAGGAGCATCTTCGGCGCGCGCACCGAACGCCTGGCGGGAACCGGGCTGACTCTCAGGCGGGAGGAGAGCTACCGTCAGAACGAGGTGCCCGTTTATCGCCTGTGCATCGCCGACGCCACCGGCCGTCACATCCGCTTCGCCGGCGGCATGAGGGCCGATGCGCAGCTTTGGCTCTCGGCCCGCGCCGGGGCAATTCTGGGAAGCCTGGCGCTCGACCTTCCCGGGGAGCCGGTGCTGCCTGCCCTGGAACCGGGCTCCCCTCCGCCGGAAGGCGCCGGGATCATGGTTCTGGGCGATGCCATCGAGGTCTTTGACGCGCAGCTCACCGCCCGGGGCGGCAGCGGGGCACTGTCCTTCGTCATCTTCTGCCTGGGGATAACCGCGCTGGTCGGAATCGTGATGCTCTGCTTCAAACTCCAGATCTTCGGACCGGCCGAGGGTCCGCAGTGGCGAAGCTTCCTGTGGCTGCTGCCCTCCACGGCACTGGGCGGCTGGGTCTTCGCCTACGCCGTGCGCCAGCAGACGCTGACTGAGGAGGTCTCCGTCCGCCCGGGCCGGGCCGAATGGTCCGCGGTCAGCATCTTCGGACGGAGCAGTCGGCGGCTCGAAGGCCGGGTCGCCATATCGCGAGAGATCAGCTACCAGGCCGGCAGCACCGTCTACTACAACCTGATCCTGCGGGACGAGTCCGGCCGGAAGATCAAGTTCGGGACGAACCTGCGCCCGGACGCGCAGCTCTGGATGATGGCCCGCATAACTGCAGCCCTCGGACAGGGGGTGCCCGCCGGCAACGCATGACGCAGGAAGATGCCGGCTGCTCCTGGCGGCTCTGCTGCTCTGCGGCCCTTCGGCCCCGCTCAGGCCTTGAGCTTGTGGAAGGGCCTGGCGCGAGGCAGAGGGTTCCCGGCCCGGACCTTCAGCGCCTCTCGGGCAGGCTGTAGGCCATCTTGACGATCCGGCTCGAAGGGAAATAGGTGGCCAGGATCTCCTGGTAGTTGCGGCCGTCCTGGGCCTGGCCCTGGGCGCCGAACTGGCAGAGGCCCACGCCGTGCCCCCACCCCGCCCCCTCGAACCGGTAGCGCGACCCCGGCGTCATGGAGCAGTTGGTGCTGGGCAGCTCCGAGGGGCCGATGGCCAGGCGCACGTCGTTGGCGCGGATCTCCACCGAGCCGGGGTCGCCGGGACCACGGGCCAGGAACTTGGTGATGCGGCCGTCGGGGGCCTTCTCGGCCACCTCCAGGCTCCGCAGCGGCTTGTTCTTGGTGATCTTGCGCATGGTCGGGCCGACCTCGGGGTCGTCGGACAGTTCCTTGGCCAGCCGGTCGGCGATGACCGTGAAGTTGATGTCCCGCTTCCAGGACGCGTACTTGTTGTCGGGCTGCTGCCGGCACCAGCGGCACTCGGCGCCGCCCAGCGCGTCGATGTGCCGGCGGGTGAACACGGCCGTCGCATCCACGGTGTGTCCGCCGCAGCTGGAGTGGAACCAGGCCGGGAAGATCATGTTGTTCCAGGTGAGCACCTCGCCGCGCGTGGAGTTCACCGCCAGGTTGATCTTGGCGTTGCGCGAGACTCCCGGGCGGTACTCCTGGGCCTCCCGCCCGGTCATGCCGAAGTCCCAGGGGTCGGAGGCGTTGCGCAGCGAGTAGTAGAGGGCGTAGGTCCGGCTGGCCACCGCCTGGGCCCGGAGCGCCTCCTCGTTCCAGCGGTCCACCGGGACCTCGCCGGCCAGGACTCCGCAGAGGTACTCCTCGATATCCATGTGCACGACGACGTGAAGGGTCGAGGTCCCGCGCACTCCGATGAGCTCGACGTCGCCCGGGAAGACCTGCCCGCTGATCTCGACCGTCCCGGACTTCTCGGGGACGATCCGCAGGCGCCCCAGGTCCTCGCTGTTGGGCCGGAGCGGCAGGCTGCCCACCGCCAGACAGCGGTCCCGGAAGGTGACCGGCGCCGCCGCCAGGCGCTTCATGGTGATGGGGATCTCCGCGCCGGAGCCGTCGTACAGCCGGAACGGCCCGGTCACCGCCAGGTTCACGGCCTGGGCCTTCTGGCGCACGATCAGGCGGACCTTGGGAGCGTCCTTGAACGGACCCGGGAAGGCGTGGAGCGGCACGTCCTCGCTGCGCGGCAGCTGGCGGCACGAGAAGATGGCCACCAGCGCAAAGGCGGCGACGGCCAGCACCACCACGCGGGTCACGTTGCGTCGAATGGTCTCGGGATCGCGGGAGGTCCGCTGGACCTCCGGCGGGAGCTCGGTGCCCTCGAATATCTCGCGCCTGGAAGCCATTGCCCGGTCAGCCCCCCAACCCCTCGCAGTGCCCCTCCGGCTCGGCCTCGCTGAAGATGCACCCGCAGTAGTACTGCCGGTGCAGCAGCAGCCGGTTGGGCAGCTTCTCCCGGCCCGTCCCGTGCAGCGCCCGGAGGTCGCAGCCGTCGAAAGCCACCCCGGCCTCCGCGGCGGCGCGCTCCCCGGCTGCGCGGAGCCGGTCCTGCATCTGGTGGGGGCTGGACAGCAGCGTCGTCGAGAAGGCCCCCAGCCCCAGCTCCGCGGCCAGCCCGGCGGTCCGGGCCATCCGCACCGCGTAGCACCACGAACAGCGCCCGGCGCGGTCCGCGGCCGGATCGAAACCGGGCGCATTATAGAGGCCGGCCAGGAATGGGGCAAGCCCGTATTCCTCCTCGGCGTGGAACCCCACGTCCAGACGCTCGCAGAGCAGCCGAACGCTCTTCAGGCGCTTGCGGAACTCGCCCCGCGGATGGATGTTGGGATTGCAGAAGGCCACGGCCACCCGGTCGTAGTCGCGCCGGAACGCTTCGAGCACGTCGAGCAGGCACCAGGCGCAGCAGGTGTGGAGCAGGATGCCGCGGGACTTGGAACGGTCCGGCCGGGTCGGTTCGTCAACCATGCCGGCCATTGTACGCCGCCGTCACAGCGGCTCAAGGACGGCGAGGGATGACCGGAGCAGCCTACTGTCCCGGGCGCGCCTCCAGGGCCACGGCCGTCCGGACCGCCAGGTCCAAGTGGTCGGCCGGATCCTTGAACTCGCCGACCACCGCGTAGCAGACCGGGCCGCTCTTCCAGAGCAGCGCCCGACACTCCTCGGCCGAGCCTCTCCAGAACTCCCGCCCATCGCGCTGGACCATCTCCAGCCCGCGCAGGGAGAGCCCCTCGGACCTGACTATGAAGAGGGTCACCGCGTGGCTGCGCCGCTGGCAGAAGCAGGCCACCAGACCCATGCTCTGCTTGCCGTCGCGGCAGCAGGTCGCGCCGCGCCTGGCCGGGAAGGCCGAGGACGGCAGCTTGACGGAGATGCCCAGTTCCTTGCTGAGGTAGCCCTCGATGGCTGCCGAATCCGCCGAGGTGATGTCCAGAAGCTGGGGGGCGCGGCCGCTGGAGTGTTCGTAGTGCTCCGCGGCCATGGCCGCCACCAACCCGCGGCCGGAGCCGGGCCAGAAGACGCCCGAGCCGACCACCAGCAGCACCGCGGCCGCGGAGGCCAGGGCCAGGGTCCAGCCCAGCGCCCTCCGGGGCAGCGCCCGCCGCCGCGGACCTGGTCGGGAAGCTTCCGTCGCCGGCCCATCGGCCTGGGCCTCGGCCAGAGTCAGCCGGATGCGATCGGCCAGTGCCTGGGGGGCGCGCACGGCCCGCCCCACGGCGCGGACCCGGGCGGCCAGGGCCTTCTCCCCGTCGGCGGCCGCGCGACAGGCCGGGCAGGAGGCCAGGTGCGCCTCGAACGCCTCGCGATCGGCGACGGCCAGCTCGCCGTCCAGGCCGGCGATGATCCGCGCGCGCGTCCAGCGGCAATCGGCGGTCATTTCGCAGCCTCCGCGGCGTCGTCCCGGTATCCCATTGCCCGGGCGTAGTCGCCAAGCCTCCGGCGCAGCAGCTGCCGGCCACGGTACAGCCGGCTCATCACCGTGCCCAGCGGACATTCCAGGGCCCCGGCGATTTCCTTGTAGCTCATGCCCTCCACCAGGGCCATGACCACGACCTGGCGGAACTCCTCGGGGAGCTCGTCCAGCGCGTGCTTGACCTCCTGGTCGAAGCGCTCGTCCATGGCCGCCTCGACCATGGCCGGCGCCTCGGCCGGCTCCATGGCCGCCTCGCCGGCCTCGTCGGAGGCCAGGAAGGCCCCGATATCCTCGAGGCTGGTCCGGGCGGGATTCACCTGCTGCTTGCGGTAGCGGTTGATGTAGCTGTTGGTCAGGATCTTGAAAAGCCACGCCCGGAAGTTGGTCTCGGGTTCGAAGGTGGCGAACGAGCGGAACGCCTTCATGAACGTTTCCTGCACCAGGTCCTCAGCCTCGTCGGGGTTGCGGGCCATCCGCAACGCGGTCCGGTAAAGGCTGTCCAGGTGGGGAAGGGCAAGCGCCTCAAATTCGGAGCTGGCTGCGGCCTTCCCGGGTGCGGGAACGGCCTCATCGCTCTGGCGCCCCGCCCTTCGCGGGTCTTTGTGAGAGCTGATGACCACAACCATCCCCTTCCGAGGGCCTATTCCGCAGTTCCGCTCTTTTTTCAGTATATGGCCGAAAGCCCGTCAGGCAAGGAGAGGCTACTTTTCAGACCCAGGTTGTCCTCTGCTTCTCGGCCGAAACCCGGGCGGCCGCCTCCGCGGCCAGGGCCGTCCCGTAGATGTCGGCGACCGCGCTCCAGGCCAGGTCCTCCTCACCCGGCCAGGCATCCAGCGGCAGGCGCAGTTCGCGCCGCAGCAGCGCCGGCAGGTCGGCCAGGGCGGCCGGGGCCAGTTCGCGCAGGTGCAGGTCCTCGTCGATGCGATCCGGCGGCCAGAAGCCCTCGCCGTTGAGGTCGGCGAACTTCCCGGCGATCGCCCGACGGACGACGGCAATCGTCGCGACGCGGTCCGGCTGGGACGGGAAGAACCGCCTGGCGAACGCGGAGTCGTCCAACTCCGGACGCCCGGCGGCGAGTTCGCGGACCCGGCAGCGCAGCTCCCCGGTCTTGGCCAGCGCCCAGAGCAGGAAGGCCAGGGCGCTGACCGCCAGGCACATCGTGCCCATGCCCAGCAGCTTCTGGCTGTTGGCCATGGCCGATGCCAGGCACAGAGCCGCACCGGCGGCGGCCACCAGGATGGCCAGCGCCGCCATGGGCCTGAGCTGCGCGCGGCTCCTGGATGCGTCATCGGACATGGCAGCCCAGGATAGCGCGGCGCGCGCCGCCGGCAAGGACAGGGAGCCGAGCTGCAGGACCAGGGGACAAGAGGCAGGGGCCAGGAAGTGGGCCCGCGATGCCCGCGCCCCGCGCCATGCGCCTTCTCCGGAAAGCCCTTGACCTGTCCGGGCCAGCCCGGAGAATAGCGGCGTCAGCCGTCCTGCGCGCCCGTAGCTCAACTGGATAGAGCGCCAGACTTCGGATCTGGATGCTGGGGGTTCAAATCCCTCCGGGCGTGCCAGCGGCCTGCGGCCGGCCCCTCACTTCACATCGACCTTGACGACGTTGCTGATCGCGCCCATGTTGGACGAGTCGTCGAAGCTGCGCACCGCGAAGTGCAGGGCCTTGCCGGCCGGTACGGTGACGGTCAGCTTCTCGGCCGCGCCGGGGGCCTGCGGCGCCGGCTCGCCGGCGACGTTGGTCGCGATGTTCCAGTAGCAGACCGCCTGGCCCTCCTCGCGGTAGTTGATGTCCAGGTAGTCCTTGATGGGCTTCTCCGACCACTTGACCTGGTAGCGGACCACCTTGCCGCCGCCCTCGTCGGCCGGCGCGGTCCAGGAGAGTTCGACCTTCCCGCCGCCGGCGGCCGTCGCCTTGAGGTCGGCCACCGCCTTGGGCGGCTGTTCGTCCTTGCGCGGATGGGCGACCAGCCCGATGGCCAGGGAGGTGGGGGTCATCCAGTCCCCCTTGGTGTTGCGCTCCACCCGCGCGTAGGTCGGGGCCTCGCCCTGAGGCACGCTCGGCGGACTGACGTAGTCGCGGCTCAGGCCCCACCAGAGGATCTCGCGGCTCTTGGCCTTGAGGGCCTTGTCGCCGGTCAGCAGGTAACCGGCGGCCAGGACGTTCGGCCACCACTTGGTGTACCAGCTGTCGGTGCCGTTGGCCTGGTACTCCTTGTACTTGCCGCCGTTCCACTGCGGGATCATGTCCGGCAGCGGGAAGTCCAGGTGCATGTAGTAGTAGACCGCCTTCTGCACCGGGCTGAAGGCGTACTTGGCCCCGAAGTTCGCCTGGGCCACCGCGTAGTCCATGACGTCCTCGCCGGCCACCTGGGCCTCCGGGTCGGACGATGCCGACAGCGCCTGCCAGGACACGTAGTTGGCCTGGGCGATCATCGCCTCCGGCCAGGTGCCGCAGTTGACGGGCATGTAGCTGCCGTACTTCGGGTGTTTGCACTTGTTGCCCTCGATCTGGACGCCCTCCTGCTTGATGAGTTCCTGGATCTCGGGACTGCCCTTGGATGCGTCCATGGCCGAGCCGGCGCCGGACATGGAGTCGGCCCAGCAGAAGCCGCGCGGGTCGCGCCGCGGGGTGCGCGTCCCCATCAGGGCGTAGTGCACCAGGTACTTCCGCCACTTGTCGTCGCGGGCCACGTCGTAGGCCCGGCTCATCACGATGTAGCAGCGCGAGAAGCCGCGCGAGCCATAGCCGCTGAAGTTGTCGCCGGGCTTCTTGCCGGCGTAGGGCCCGTACCAGGCGACGTTGGCGAACTCGGCGGCATCGAAGGCGCCCTCCAGCGAGTCGATCGACCCGGTGATCAGCGCGTAGTTGAAGAGCCCCGCCGCGTAGAAGTGGCAGCCCTCCGAGCAGACCCGGCCGGTGCCCCACTTGGGGGTGGGGTACTTGCCGTCCTTGCCGTACTCCCACTCGTCGGAGCGGTAAAGCAGGTAGGTCCGCCAGTAGCGCGCCCAGGCGGCGGCCTGGTCGAGGTAGCCGCGCTGCCCGGTGCGGAGGTAGCCGAAGACCATGCCCTGGAGGTGGTCGCACTCGCTGGTGGCATGGGCGTCGAAGTCGCCGACGTAGAAGGCCGGGGACGGGTCCTGGCGGGGAAACTTCTTGGGGTCGTCGAACTTGGCCAGGCCCATCTCCTTGTAGGTGGCGGTCTCGTCGGCCAGCGACCCGAAGCCGCGGCCGATGCCCATGCCGTCGTGCTCCGCGTAGTACGCGCACGGCGCCAGGGCGTGGAGCGGCGAGGCCAGGCCCTCGGGAGTCTTGGTCTTGCCGAAGACCAGGTCGATCTCGGTGTCCTTGTGCGCGCCCCAGGTCAGCTTGTAGGCGCCGGCGTTCGGGGACAGGTCGATGGCCAGCTCGCCTTCGGCGACCGCAACCTTGTAGTTGCCGGAGTTGCCGCGCCCGCCGTGGCGCATGAAGACCAGCAGGTCGGCCGCGCCGGTGAAGGCCTGCCAGCCGAAGGCCCCGCCCTGGCCGGATCCGCCGTTCTGGCCCGCGGTCAGATCCCCGCCGGCCAGGCCCAGGCGCAGCGCGGCCGATTCGACGCTGAGGTCCTTGGCGTCCTTGCCGGCGTTGCGCAGGGCGTGCTCGATGCGGATGGCGCTCTCGCCGGCGTTCAGGGTGATGCTCATCGCCCAGGTCGGGACCTTCTCCTCGCCGTAGCCGCCCTTGATGTACAGCGTGGTCCGCACCGGCCCGCGGTAGGCGTAGGCGAAGCTGATGGGCTTGCCCGGCCCGCCCTTGCCGCCGGCGACGAGGCCGGCCTTGGCGGCCTTGAAGACCTCCTTGCCGCCGAGCTTGACCGACTCGAAGCCGTTGAAGCTGGCCTTGTTGACGGTGAAGGACACCAGACCGTTCGAAACCTCGACGACGTCGCCGGTCTCCTTGACAGTCACCGGGCTCGGCGGCGCGGCCTTGCCGGGAGCGTCGCGGAGCGCAAGAGTCTTCTTCCCCTTGGTCGGCAGAGAGACCGGGAAGCTCACCAGCGCCCAGTGGAGCGAACCGTCAGGATACTTGACGATCGAGTCGACCTGGACGGGCACCTCCGTCCCGCCGTCGAAGAGGCTGAAGCCGGCGGGGTCCTTGTACTTCCCCTCGGGCAGGGGGATGCCGCCGGAGACGACCTCGAGCTTCCGCTCGGCGCCGGAGGGCTCCTCGACCGTCAGAGGCACCTCCAGGGCCGGAACTGAAGCGGGGAGCAGGCAGAGCAGAGCAGCGACGGCGGCGGCAAGGCGAAGCATGGCGTTCTCCTCAGATGGCGGCGACAGTGGTCCGGGGAGCGGACCTCTCAACGGGTGGATGATAGGCGCACCCGCCGGAGTGTCAAATCGCGGGCGAGTTCGAGCTCTTCCTCTCTGTGGCCCTCTCCCCCTGGGTGAGAGGGCCAGGGCGAGGGGTGACGCCAGTCACCAAGGAGGCCCATCCCTCACCCCCGCCCTCTCCCACAAGGGGAGAGGGGGACCAAGATTGCCAATCGAACTACTCGGCCGCCTTCAGGGCTGCGTCGAACTCCACCTCGGCGGACTCCAGCGAGCCCAGCCGGGTGAGGCAGCGCCCCTTCAGAATCCGCGCCTTGATGACCAGCACCCGATCGACCCCGGCCTGGCCCAGGAAGAGCCGGGCGTCGACGGCCTCCAGGGCCGCCTTCCAGTCGGCCTTCTTCTGCGACTTCTCGGCGGCGTCGGCCAGGGTCCGCGCCTTGTAGAAGACCGCGCGACTCCAGATGGCCCGGGCCTGGGCCTGGTCGGCCATGTCCGCCGGGTCGATGGCGATGACCTTGTCGAAGGCCTCGACCGCCTTGGCAACCTCTCCGGCCAGCGCCAGGCCGTGGCCCAGCGCGTAGTTCATGAACATCTCGACGCCGGCGGTCTCGGGGCCGAGCGGCTCGTACTTGTCGTTCTGCCGCTTGACCCAGGCGGTGACGAAGTCGGCGATCTGCCTGCCGAGCCGCTTCTGCTGGGACTGACCCGCCGGCCAGAACTCGCCGAAGCGGATCATCTCCTGCAGGCACTTGGCCGAGGCGCGCCAGTAGGCGTCGAAGGCCCTGTTCTTGGCGGCCTCGACCGCTTCGGCGTTGCCGCCACGATAGCTGGTCAGGGCCTTGGCATACTCCGCCTCGGCCCGCGCCACCTCGTTCAGAAGGGTCTTGATGACCGCCTGCTGTTGCGCCTCGATGGCCGCGCCCAGGGGCTCGCGCTCCTCGGGCGTGCTGCGCGGGTCGAGCAGGAGTTCAACCGAGGCCCGCAGCCGCCCGTCGCCAGCGGCCGCCTCGAGCGCGGCCAACTCCTTCTGCAGGCGAGGCTCGCCCGGCAGGGTCTTGCGCAGCTCCTCGACGGACTTGAGCACTTCGCCGTAGGCGGCCAGCCGCTTCCGGAGGTCCCGCTCGAGCCCCGCGCGGCGCTCGGCCACCCAGGCCTTGACCAGCTCCGCCTCGTTCGGATCGGCCAGGCGCGGCAGCGCGCGCTCCGCCAGGTCGAACCATCCCAGGCGGATCAGCTCCCTGGTCTGCTCGTAGCTCGGCTCCGGCCTGGAAGACGATTCGCCGGCGGGCAGCCCGGAAACCGAGGCAACCACCAACGCACCGGCCAAGACCAAGGCGGCAAGCGGAGTTCTCACGGCATAACCTCCCCGGAGCCATCCGGCCCCGCCGATGGAGCGCTACTTGCGCTCCCCGATCGGCACGTAGTGGGTGAGAGTCGGACCGGTGTAGATCTGACGCGGGCGGTAGATCCGGGTGGTGGCCTCGTCCATGACTTCCTTGTAGTTGGCGATCCAGCCGGGCATGCGCCCGATGGCGAAGATCACCGTGAACATGTCCACCGGGATGCCGATGGCCCGCATGATGATCCCGCTGTAGAAGTCCACGTTGGGGTAGAGCTTGCGGGAGATGAAGTAGTCGTCCTTGAGGGCGATCTCCTCGAGCTTCTGGGCGATGTCCAGCAGCGGGTCGCTGATCTTCATGACCTTCAGGATCTTGTCGCACTGGGCCTTGATGATCCGGGCGCGCGGGTCGTAGTTCTTGTAAACCCGGTGGCCGAAGCCCATCAGCCGCTTGTTGTTGCTCTTGTCCTTGGCCTGGGCGATGAAACGGGTGCCGTCGTCGCCTTCGCGGTGGATGGACTCGAGCATCTCGATGACCGCCTGGTTGGCGCCGCCGTGCAGCGGGCCCCACAGGGCGCAGACCCCGCCGGCCGCGCAGGCGAAGAGGTTCGAGCGGCTCGAGGCGATCATCCGCACCGTGGAGGTCGAGCAGTTCTGCTCGTGGTCGGCGTGCAGCAGGAAGATCAGGTCCAGGGCCTTGACCACCTCGGGCTTGAGGTCGTAGTCCTGGTAGGGCTCGGAGAACATCATGTGCAGGAAGTTGGCCGAGTACTTGTAGGTGGGCTTGGGGTAGATGGCCGGCAGACCCAGCGACTTGCGGTAGGCGAAGGCCGCGATGGTCCGCACCTTGGACATCAGTCGCGCGGCCTGCAGATCGAACTTCTCCGGGTTGTACCCCTCGAGCAGCCCGGGCTGGAAGCAGCTCGAGGCGTTGATCATCGACGACAGGATGGCCATGGGGTGGGCGCTGGGCGGGAAACCCTCGAAGTGGTACTTCATGTCCTCATGGAGCATCTCGTTCTTGGTGAGCAGGTCCGAGAAGTTGGCCAGCTGTTTCCGGGTGGGCAGCTTGCCGTAGATCAGCAGGCAGGCGGTCTCCACGAAGGTGGAGTTCTCGGCCAGTTCCTCGATGGGGATGCCGCGGTAGCGCAGGATGCCCTTCTCGCCGTCGATGAAGGTGATGGCGCTGGAGCATGAGCCGGTGTTGGCGTAGCCGTCATCCAGCGTGATGGCGCCGGCGTCGCGGCGCAGGCTGGTGATGTCCACGCCCACCTCGCCCTCCGAGCCCACCACCACGGGCAGGGCGTGCTTCTTGCCGTCGAGTTCCAGGATCGCGGTCTTGGCCATCTTGCACCTCGGGACTCAGCCCAGTATGCGGTCATTCCGGCGGACCGGCCGCCGGTGCGCCGGGGCCGGGATGAGCCGGATATCTCTCAGTACGGCTTCGGCGTGATGCAGCCCCGCAGGAGCATCGCCGCCACGCCGACCATGCTGATCAGGCCCACGCCGCAGAAGAAGCCGGCCGACAGCACCGGCACGAACCTCCGCCACTTCTCCTGGCCGACCAGCCGGGCGAAGTAGAAGCGGCCCAGCAGGGCGCCGCAGAAGGGCGGGATCAGCGCGTGGGGCAGAGCGCCCAGGCCGCCCACGAAGCCGTAGAGCAGCAGGGTGGGCGCCTTGAACATCGTGAGCACCGCGAAGGCCGTCAGCCCGAAGCCCAGGCCGAGCAGCACGTAGGTCGGCTTGAAGGCCAGGAAGAAGAGCGACTGCCCGCCGTCGATGGCCGTGGCCGACCAGGTGGTGCAGGCGTTGAGCGCTCCCAACTGCCACATCTTCTGGGCGTAGGGGTACGACGGAGACGGGATCGGATCCCCGTAGTGCCAGATGTACTGCCAGAAGACGAAGCTGGCCAGCAGGGTGATCGGGTAGATGGCGAACTCCGCCTTGATCACGCTGGTGAACCTGGTGCCGGTCAGCTCGATCTCCCGGAAGCTCTGGGCGTTGCCACCGTAGTCCTGCAGCGGGAACGGCGCGCACCAGATGGCCGCCCCCTTGGAGCCGGACATGATGAAGGTGGCCTCGCGGATCATCGGGAAGCCGATGCCCGTGCCGGTCATGCCGATCATCCGGGCGTTCACGTAGCTGATCAGCGGCGTGTAGATGAACCCGAAGATGAACAGGAAGAGCGGCACCAGCCACGAGGCCTTCCCCGAGAGCGGCAGGATGGGATTGCCCTGGATGTCCTTGGCGGTGCGCCCGGTGTAGTAATCGCCCGGGTGGGCCATCAGGTACCAGGATCCCAGAACGATGATCAGGGTGGCCAGGCCGAACAGGCCGATGGCCAGGGTCGGGGAGTAGTCGCCGCGCCCCGGCGGCAGCTCTCCGCCCTTGCGCAGCCCCGGGGAGGCCTCCTGCTCGCGTTTCTTCTCCCGGATCTTCTTGGCGATGTTGTAGATGCCCAGCAGGGCGATGGCGAAGCTGGTGCCGATGCCGAAGCTCATCCAGAAGTCGACCGAGTTCATGAAGCTGGTCATGATGGTGTCCATGCCCGGCCGCCAGTGGGTCAGGATGCCCAGCTCATGGAGCAGGGGGTTCACGAACATGTGCACCAGCGAGGCGATGGCTCCGCCGACCACGATCCAGAAGGGCAGGACCATGCCCACGACCACCGCACCGAGGTTGGTGATGACCCCGGTCTCGGCGGCCGGCAGGAAGGTCTCGGTGGACACGGTGGTATCTATCCAGGGGATGGGCAGGAGCTGCACCGGCGTCCCGAAGAAGGCCTTGGTCAGCAGCGGCAGCAGGCTGTAGACGGCCCCGAAGGCCATGCCCAGCATGGCGCCGATCGAGAAGATCCGCCAGCGCCAGCTCTCCTTCTCCTGGGAGCTCTCGGCCAGCGCCGTGGCGCCCTCCGCGGCGATGGAGGCCATCGGGAAGGGCAGCTTCTCCACGTCCGAGGTGGTCCGGAACAGGTAGTAGCCCATGGTCACCCAGGTGATCCGGCCGAGCACGCCGCTGGCCACCATGAGCATGATCGGCCACAGCCAGTCCGGGTGCCAGAAGGTGCGCTCCAGGATGGCCGGGCTCTCCGGCGAGGGCACGAACCACTCCGGGAACGGCCCGATACCCATGGAGTTGACGAAGGGCTGGTTGCAGAGGTACTGGCGCCAGATCAGCCCCGCGAAGGGGCCGCCCGACAGGGCCACGCCGCCGGCGCCGCTCGCCAGGCTGCCGGCCACGTAGTAGAGCATGTACAGTTCCTGGCGCTTGAGCGGCTTGAAGCTGCGCCGGGCGATGTCCGCGAAGAGGATGATGGTAACCCACTCGGCGGCCGGTCCCAGGCCCAGACCCATGGTCAGGCCCAGGTAGATGGCCGTGGGCATCATCACCACGGCCACGAAGATGACGCCCATGAAGGTGCGCCAGTTGAAACCGTCCTCGAACTCCGAGGGCGCCTCAACCAGGTCGCGGTAGGCCGCCTGGTCTCCGTCTGCGCCCCCGGAGGTGGCCGGGACCGGGGCAACGTTCAGCGGTTTCTTTTCCTGGTCAGCCATGATGCCTCATCCCGCGTCGGGCGCGGCGACCGCCGGCCGGGCCTGGTTGTCCTGGGGCGGCGCGTCGCCGAGCAACACCCGCGCCTGACCCACGTGCCAGGAGCGCTCCTCGGGCGAGAACAGGCGCCACAGCAGGAACTGCTTGCGGATGCCCTTCATGAATCTGTGGTTAAGCTTGACCCAGGACTCCGGCGAACCGGACGTCCTGGTCAGGACCATGCGGGTTTCGTAGAGGTCGGTCTCGCCCTCGGCCAGGAAGGTCTCCAGCTCCAGGGTCTGGCTGATGCCGAAGTCGAAGGGGGCGATCCACACCCGGCTGGTCAGCCGGTACCCGCCCTTGCCGCGGTTGGCCGGGTCGCGGTGCGTGAAGGCCGTGTCCGACGTGTAGAAGTCGCCCACCGACTGGTTGGCGTGGTCCTGGAAGAAGTGCACCAGGTGCATGTTCACGCCCAGCGCCTGCTCGCCGGACACGGTGAAGGGGAAGTCGAACACCAGCCGGTCGCCCTGCGGCACCGGGAACTTCCAGATGCGCTCCACGTCCGGCACCGACAGCCGCCCGGCCCGGAAGGCGGGGTAGGCCGCCGAGAGCATGACCACGGCGATTATGAAGCAGGCCGAGAACACCGCCGACAGCGACGAGTAGTTGAGGCTGATGCCGCCCAGCAGCCCGGCGGAGAGCGCCGGGAAGGTCACGGCCAGCTTGGCCACCGACTGGCCCAGCACATACCCAAGCACCGCCGAAACCACCGCGAACACCGCGCTCTCGGCGATGAACAGGCTGCCGATGTGCACCGGGGCCAGGCCCAGCGCGCCGAAGATGGAGATCTCCTTCTCGCGCTCGTAGACCGCGCCCAGCATGGTGTTGAGCACGATCAGCGCGGCGATGAGCATGGGCACCAGCAGGCTGCCGATGCCGGACACGTCGCTGGAGCTGGCCGTGCTCACGAAGGTCACCTGGGGCGTGCCGGCGCGGCCCTGGTCGTCGACCGCGCTGGACACGAACATGGGCACGGACACCCGCCGGATCAGCTGGTCCTCGGCCAGCCCCCGGGCCGCCGCCGGGTCCGCCGGCTTGATGGCCACCGAGTAGAGCCGGCCGCCGTTGTCCATCAGCCAGTTGTACGGGACCACCGGCACGGTGCGCGGATCGAGGTGGGTGTACTTGCGGAACTCCACCGCGTCGGTGCCCGAGGCCCGGCCGGAGCCGCGCTGCCAGCTCTCGGCGTCGTAGTCGACCGGCACGGGGCTCTCGCCATCGATGTCGGTCATCGTGCGGAAGGACTCGTCGGCCAGCACGCCGACGACCGCCAGCCGCTCTCCGGCGATGACCACCGTGGGCAGGTCCTTGAGCTCGGCGCTCTCGCGGACGTTGGCCGCGACGATGCCCAGTTCGTCGACCAGCCTGCGGGGCAGCACGCAGACGGGCGCGGCGGCCTCCTCCGGCCGGAACCAGCGCCCGGCTTCGAGCAGGCGCTCGCGCCGGCCCTCGCGGGCCACCTCGTCGGCGCCCAGCCCGGACACCTCGCGCTCCTGGGGCAGGACGCCCAGCAGGCCGCGCACGTCCAGGTTGCGGTCGGGGGCTCCGGCCACCGACAGGTTGATCATCAGGCCCTGTCCGGCCCGCCAGGCGCGCGGCGCCACCAGCGCCCGGCCGGGGGCCTCGAACTCGTTGCGCAGGCTGCGGTAGGCGAGCTCGTCCAGGTTCATCCAGGTCTCGTTGCGGATGAGCAGGCCCTGATAGGGCTGCTCCCGCCCCTGGGAGATGGCCCGCCGGTTGGCGCCCAGGGTGTTCTCGATCGAGGAGAAGGACAGCACCGAGAAGGTCAGCAGCACAAGGGTGACCAGCGTGAGGATGGTCCGGACCTTGCGCCGGCGCATGTTGTTGATGCCCAGCAGGAACGCGGAGATGGCCGCATTGAAGCGGTCCATGTCCGCCTTGCGCCCCCGTCCCGGCCGCTGCTGGAGGGCCTCGATCTCCCGCTTGAAGCGCGAGGAGATCATGCCGATCACCAACACGGCCAGGGCGACGGTGATGAAGGCCAGCAAGATCATCGGCGCGGAGCTGGTGATCCGGAAGGCGGGGTGCATGACGAAGAGCAGCGCGAAGGCGGCCATGAACACGCCGAAGATCCCGGCCAGCTGCCGGTTGATGTCCGGGAAGGCGAATAGCAGCCGCTCCACGAAGTAGGCGAAGGGCAGCATCAGGAACAGGTAGAAGAGCAGCCCCTTGACCACGTCGGTGACCGTCGACTGGATGTTGGGGTAGGCCCGGGCCTCGTACTGCCAGGCGGCGCGCGCCGAGGCCACCATCCGGTCCCACTTCATCTCCCCGGCGGCCTTGCGGGCCTCGGCCAGCTCCCGGCCGGCCGATTCGTGCTGCTGCAGGATCGACGCGTTCTTGACGCCGGCCTTGTCCAGCAGGTACAGACGGTAGTCGTCCAGGCGCCAGAGGTCCTGGGCCATGAGCATGCTCTCAGGCATGCGCCGGCCGGAGTCCTGGTCCAGGGTCCGGCTGGAACCGTCCACCCCCACGCGCAACCCGATGCCCTGATGGTCGCCGGCCTGCAGGGCGCGGTCCGTCCGGGGCTTTCCCGGGGCCGCCTCCCAGCCGCCGCCCGGCACCGAGAGCATCGGCCAGCGCACGCCCACCAGGCGCCGCCGGCCGAAGATGCCCTTGACCCGCGGGGCCTTCCGGTCGTCGTTCATCCCGGTGGTCTTCTGAACGAAGAGCGCCATGGCGTGTTCCGGGCTGACCTCGCTGGGGGTCTCGCCGGCCATGGACAGCCCCCAGGAGATGGGCACCGCGTCGGCCTTGCCGAAGATCATGCTGACCGTGCTGAACTGGGTGTCCATGGCCTCGAAGCTGCGCAGGTCGCTGACCTCGAAGATGTTCAGCGCCGCGCACTGGAAAGTGCCCAGGAAGAACTCGTCCTCGGTGCGCCGGGGCACGCGCCAGGGCTTGCCGCGCTTCTGGCCCTGCTCGCCCTCGTCGAGAGCGTAGGTGATGCGCCCCGAGGCGGGATCGAGTTGGAAGGCCAGCATGCGCTGTTCCTGGTCGTTCCACTCGCGAACCTCCGCCGCCGGCAGCCCGAAGAACTCGTAGCCGCCCCACCTGTCAGCCAGGGTGGCCGAGAAGGCCCGCACCGGCCCGTAGGTCGGCCGGATGACGCGGTAGGAGAGGCTCTCGCGCCGCGACAGCACCAGCGCGCCGGGCACCGGGATGACCGACAGGGTGCGGCTCTTGGCCGGGTCGTACTCGGTCACCAGCCCGGAGATGCGCAGGAACGAATGGTAGCCGCGCAGCTTGCTCTGGGACTCCATCTTCTCGATGCCGGCCAGCCCGCGCACGCCGGAGGGTCCGGCGCCCAGGGCCTCGCCGACGGCGTGCACCGCCACCGCGGTCTGCAGCGCCAGGCCGGAGAAGTCCATCCGGGCCGGCAGATCCATGGGGGTGTCCAGCCCCCGCCGGCAGGCCGACACCGAACCCAGGGTCACCGAGGGCATTCCCGACAGCAGGAATATCTCGGCTCCGGAGCTCGGGTAGGAGAGAGAAGCGCCCATGTCCCGCTCGGACTGGGTGACCGAGGTGTCGGCCACGAACGGCATACCCTCGCCGCCGTTCCAGCCCAGAGCCGCAGCCATGGCCGAGCCCGAGCGGGAGAGCTGCTCGGCCAACGGGCTGACGGCGTTCTGGAGGTTCTTCTCGTCCCGCTTGATGACCTCGGCCACGTACTGCCCGCGGTAGAAGACGGCCATGGAAGTGGCGCGGCTGGCGATGTCCAGCCAGATGCAGCTCTTGACCCGCTCGGGCATGTCCGGACCGAGCCGGCCGAGGAAGTTGAGGTAGCCGCAGTAGCGCAGGTACTTGATGCGCCCCGGCGTGGAGTTCTTGAGACGCTCCTCCTGATTGGCCAGGGCCGTCAGGCAGCGGTCGAGCTCGCGGGAGCCCCGGTCGTCCTTCTGGGCCTCGACCAGGATCCGGCGCATGCTGTCGTAGTCGGCCAGGGCGGGGGGCGGAGCGGAGGCGCGATCCGGTGCGGCCGGCTGGAAGTCAGCGGCCAGGCGCGCGGCTGCTTCCAGCCTGCCCGCGCTGCCGGCAAAGCCGGCCAGCCATTGGGCCGACGGCGGGGAGTAGCGGCCGGCGTCCTGCTCGCCGGGGGTCTTCTTGCGGCGCTCATCCTCCTCGCGCAGCAGTGCGCGCATCGCACCGCGGGCCAGGATGGCCTCGCGCTCGGCCTTCTCCCGGCGCTCGATCAGCGGCAGCAGCTCCGCGGCCGGCCCGGGCTTGACCCGGGCGAGCTTCTCCAACTCGGCGCGCAGCTCGGTGTAGCTGCACGACTTCCAGGCCGGCTCGGCCTGGAGCTTGGCGATTTCCTCGGCGGAGGCCTTCCTCTCGCGGGCGAGCCGCGAACCGGCCCAGGCCAGCGCGGAGGCTCCGACCAGCACGGTGGCGACCGCCGCCGTCCAGCGCAGCCTGGCGCCGAAGGGCAGGTAGATGATCATCAGCACGGCGGCGGCGACGGCCAGCACGCCCAGGACGATCAGCAGCACCCGCTGCCAGGCGACCAGCCCGCCGACCGTGGCCCCCGAGGCGACCAGCACCCTGCGGGCGTCCACGCCCAGGGCCGGGCCGTCCAGTTCCTCGACCTCGGTCAGGAGCTTGTCGACCGGCCGGCGGAAGAGCTCGGCGGCATGCTGATCGCCGAGCATGGCCTGGAAGTGGGCATCGACCGCCAGGAAGAGCACCGGTCGCTCCGGCGGGCGGGTCTTGAAGCTCTCCAGCAGCTCGAACATCGCGGCGACGCTGGCGGCCGGTTCGGCGCCGGGAGCCAGGTCCGGCACCAGCGACGGGGCGTCGTAGGCCGCGGCCACCAGGGCCACGTCGCGCTGCTTGCCGGGGTTGCGGCCGGGCATCAGCCCGTAGACGTTGCGGGCGGTGCGGCTGACCCAATCCACCCGGCACCTGACCGTGGCCGCCAGCCGGGAGCCGCCCTCGCGGGCCCGGGCGATGGCCTCGACCAGCCGGAGCCCCTCGGCCCGCGGCAGCCAGAAGCGAGGCACGTCCAGGGCAGCCACCAGCACCTTCTGGCTCATGATGCCGCCGGCCTCGGCCGGCTCGATGAAGATCACGCCGCGCGCGCCCAGGGAGCAGGCCGTGACCCAGTCCATGCCGCGGTCGCCGTCCAGCACCAGCAGGGCGCCGGACACGTCCTGGCCGGAGAGGTTCTCCAGCCGGGCGTCGCCGCCGTAGACCAGCGGGGCCTGAACCTCGCCGGCGATGGTGCAGGTCCGGCCCGCGTTGGGCCAGAACGGCTTGACCGGATAGGACTGCCCGCCGGCGGTCAGGGAGGACTCCACGGTCACCGGGACGGTTACCGGGAACTCCTGGAACTGGACGTTGGTAAGTCCGGCCTGCTCGAAGCGGGCCCGGATCAGTTCGGCGGCCCGGGCGGCGCCGGGCGAGCCGGCCATGCGTCCGTCGGAGGCGGCCAGCGCCGCCACGTCGGCGGCCAGGCGCCGGCCGGAGGACCCGAGGTCCACGCCCTTGCGGAGCGCCTCCAGGTCGGCGGCGGCGGCGGCCGAGCGGCGGACCGGGGCGGTCTGGCGGCCGGGCTTGCGCACCAAATCAGGGGGAGCCTTCTGGGCCAGCGGCCCGCGGGCAGCGGCCACGAAGGGCGCCGCCAGCAGGGCGACGGCCAGCAGGCCGAGCAGCACCCCGGCCAGCAGCCTCAGCGGATTGCCGTCACTCTCGCGCTCAGAAGATTCCATCCACGCTCCCTGGGCCGAATTCGGGCTCAGCCCATGTCCACCAGCAGCGGCGGCATGCAGCCCGTACCGCAGAGTCCGAGCAGGGCCCAGAATCCGGCCATGGCGAACTGCCCGACTATCAGACCGTAGAAGAAGGCGTTGATCCTCTGGCTGAAGGCCCCGCCGCCGTAGGCCAGGGCGGCCCGCTTCAGGAGCCAGCCGACCAGGAAGCAGAACCAGACGCTGTCAACGCCGATGGCCACCATGCCGATCGGGTGCAGCGGCCACCAGTAGAACAGGTGCCGGAATATCAGCAGAGCGCCCATGACCGCCGCGCCCGCTATCATCAGGCCCACCCGGAAGATCTCGAAGCTCCACATGCGCTCCTTGTTGACCAGGTCGCGCATCAGCCAGTTGTTGAAGACCCAGTTGGGCGTGTTCTTGTCTCCGCACAGGCTCACGTTCTGCGCGCCGCGCTCGAAGGTGGTGTCCATGGTGATCATCAGGAAGATGGCCACGCCGGCCAGCAGGAACGTCACCATGGCCAAGGTCAGCAGGCGCTTGCGCCGCGGCTCGCTCTCGGTCAGCTTGAAGCCGGTGAGCATCAGCGGCGTCAGCGGCATCACGTGCAGCATGCTCGGCCAGATGAACGACCACACGCTGGCCGCGCGGAGGGTCACCGGCACGAGCGTCCCGCCGGCCCCCAGCCAGCTGTCCTTGTAGGCGATCATCTTGCCGGCGCCCTGGCCGAAACCGAAGACCCACCCGAACACGAACTGCGGGTAGAACGGCCAGAAGCCGGCCCCGGCCGTCATCAGCCCGACCTCGGACACCAGCCGGCTGATCAGCACCACCAGCACCAGGTACAGGCCGAGGAATACGCCCATCACCCAGAGCTTCAGTCCGGCCAGCAGGCACCAGGCCAGGATCCCCGCCAGACACAGCCAGAACCCCCAGAACGCCGTGGGGTAGCCCATGGGCTCGGAGCGCTCCAGGCTGTCGCCCGGGATCATGCCCAGTCCGCGGCGGATGACGTACCAGATGTGCCGGCGGGCACTCCAGGCCAGCCACAGGACGAAGACCAGGATGCCGCCGGTGTACAGGGCGTCGGAGTTGGCCCACTCGCCGTGGATCGCCCAGGCGTCCTGGGTGGGCAGGCCCATCGCCATGCAGGCCACCCGCAGCGCCTGGTTGAGCACGCCGAAGACCCAGATGCTCAGCGACACCTCGCTGGTCAGCAGATAGGAGATGCCCAGCAGGTAGGGGTCCAGGCTGACCGTGCGCTGCATGGCCGTCCAGGGCCGCTCGCTGATCAGGGTGCTCATGTTGATGTTGTGCAGGTCCGGGGGCGGGATCGAGGGGAAGTAGAAGTTGAGCCCCTGGAACAGGAAGACCACGCCGGAGAGGGACGCGCCTATCCAGAAGAGCGGGCTGGAGAACACCCGGCGCGACTTCTCCACCGCCCCGGAGCCCTCGGCCAGCGCGCGCATCACCTCGGCGTGCGGGAACATGAGCTTCTCGTGATCGGTCCACTGCCGGCGCAGCATCACCGCCAGGAAGACCTGCAGGAGCATGATCATGCCCAACAGGGACAGCCACCAGACCAGGGGCCGTTTCCAGCGCGCCAGGAAGGACTTCTTCTCGCTCGCGCGGACCTTCTCGGCCAGGGCCCGGCCCTGTCCCTTGTACCGGCTGTCCTTGGAGTCCGCGGTGATGGGCTCGGGCGTGCGATTCGCGGCCTTGTCGGCGGCGGTCTTCTCGGCCTGGACATCGTCGACCGCCTTGACCATGGCGCTCATGGCCGCCGAGATCGACCGGACATCGGCGGCCGAGAGCAGCGCGGTCCGGGCGGAGTCCAGCGCCGACTGCAGGCGCTGGGCCTTGTCCTGCGCCAGGCCGGCGGACTTCATCCAGAGGCTGACCGCGTCGGCCTCGGCCAGGATGTACTCAATGCGGTGCGGCTCGGGCAGATCCTTGTTGACTCCGTTGCGGAAGAGGTCGAGGGCCCGCTTCTCCTCGTCGGCGGCGGCCTGAGCCTGCTCGCCGCCCTTGACCACGTCGAACCGGCTGGGATCGTAGGGCACCATCCCCAGATGGCTGGGGATGCCGGCGACGTTCTCGGGGTCCTGGTCGACGGGCACCGGCCGGTAGAACTTCTTGAAATTGCGCTCGGCGTTGTCGTCCTTGTAGGGGACGGTCAGCGCGCCCACCAGGAACTGCACGGAGTAGCAGGAGTAGACGCCCGAGGCGATCAGCACGAAGACCACCACGAACTCCCGCCAGACCATCCTGCGCTGCAGGGCCGGCACCAGCGCCGAGGCCGCCCAGCCCGGCAGGGCTCCCAGGGCGAAGGCCAGCAGGGCGCCTCCGGCCACCAGGAAGGTCTGGCCCCACGGCGACTGCCGGGCCGGCTCTATGATCCCCGAGCAGGCCTTGTACAGCCCCTCGCCCAACGGAGGAAGCATCTTGGCGGCGTTGGCCGTGTCGGCGTAGACCGCCCCGTGCCAGTAGGGCACGAGCAGCGCCGCCGTGATGGTGCCGGCGATCAGCACGAGCTTTCCGCCGAAGCGGTTGAAGAACATGAGCAGCAGCGTGAGGGACACGGCCTCCAGCGGCAGGTAGGTGCCCATGCCCAGCCGGTACGACTTGGTCAGGCTCCAATGCGGCAGGCACCAGGCCAACGCCAGAAACAGCGCCGCTCCGGTCAGAACGGAGGCCAGGGTGATTCCGCCGCGGGGCTCTTCCTGGGGGACGCCGTCGGGGCCGACCGCGGATGTCAGTTTCTCGACTTCCTGGGACATCAAGCCTCTCGGAGAGTTGGTTATCCGAACGCGAGTGCCCGCGGGTCCGCCGCGGGCCTCTGCCGGAATTTCCGGCAAGAACTTATAACGGCGCTCCGAGGCGATGTCAAGTTCACCGGATGGACTTCCCGGACGCCCGGGACCGGTTGACTTGGCGCCGCCCCGGCGGTATCCTCGGCCCGGTGAAAATGCCGCCCCATCCGCCCTCCCCCGCCGCAGCCTCCGACCCCTTCGGGAAGGAACTGCGCTACCTGCCGGGCGTCGGCCCGCACCGGGCCGAACTGCTCTCGCGCCTCGGCCTGCGCACCGTCGGCGAGCTGCTGCTCTCGCCGCCCAGGCGCCACGACGACCGCCGCGAGCGCGCCGCGGTCATCGACCTGCGCGAGGGCCAGACCGCCACCGTGGCCGGCCGGATAGCCGACGTCCGCGCCCGGCGGATATCCGGTTTCCGGCACCTCGTCGAGGTCTTCGTGGCCGACGAAACCGGCATGCTCGCCGCAGCGTGGTTCAACCAACCCTGGCTGGCCGACAAGTTCGTCCCCGGCGAGCGCCTGATCCTCACCGGCAAGGTGGAGGTCTGGCGCGGCCGGGCCAGGATGAGTTCGCCGGAGTTCGAGATACTCGAGTCCGAGGATGAAGCCGCCGAACTGCCCGACCCGGGCCGGCAGGCGGCCTGCGAGCCGTCCTACGCGGAGCTGGCCTTCGGACGGCTCGTGCCTGTCTACGGCCTGACCGAAGGGCTCGGCCAGCGCTTCATGCGCCGGCTGGTGTGGCGGTCGCTGGCCTACCAGGCCGACGCCTGGCCCGAGCCGTTCACCAAGGACTTCCGCCTCGGGCGGCAGCTCGCGAGCATGCCCGAGGCGCTGCGCGGCCTGCACTTCCCCGAGGACCCGGCGCACCTCGCCGCCGCGCGCCGGCGGCTGGCCTACGAGGAGCTGCTGGTGCTCCAGCTGGTCCTGGCCCAGACCCGCCGCCGGCTCGTGGCCCAGGGCGCGGCCGGGAGCTTCCCGGTCTCGGAGAAGCTCGACGCGCGCATCCGGGCGCGGCTGCCCTTCAAGCTCACCGCGGCCCAGGACCGCGCGGTGACCGAGCTCTGCCGCGACCTGGCCGGGGCCGAGCCCATGAACCGGCTGCTCCAGGGCGACGTGGGCAGCGGCAAGACCGCGGTGGCCGCCTACGCGTGCCTGGCGGTCATCGCCGGCAGGGGGCAGACCGCCTTCATGGCCCCCACCGAGGTGCTCGCCGAGCAGCACCACCGGACGCTTTCAAAGATGCTGGCCGGCTCGCAGGTGCGGATCGCCTATCTCGCCGGGGGCCTGCCCGCCGCCGAGCGCCGCCGGCTGATCGCCGCCATCGCCGCCGGTGAAATCGACCTGGTCATCGGCACGCACGCGGTCATCCAGAAGGAGGTCCGCTTCCGGAAGCTGGCGCTCGCGGTCCTAGACGAGCAGCACAAGTTCGGCGTGGAGCAGCGCCTGGCGCTCTCCAGAAAGGGCCCGGCCCCGCACGTCCTGGTGATGAGCGCCACGCCCATCCCGCGGACGCTGGCCCAGGCCTACTACGCGGACCTGGACTTATCGACGCTCACCGAGCTGCCCGGCGGCCCGCGCAAGGTCACGACGCGCGTGGTGACCCCGAAGAGCCGCGAGAAGGTCTGGGCGTTCGTCGCCAGGCGCCTGGCCGCCGGCGAGCGGGCCTACGTGATCTATCCGGCAATTGCCGAGAGCGAGCGCGCGGATCTCGCCGCCGCCGAGACCGGCTTCAAGGAACTCTCCGCACGATTCGGCCGCGCGAAGGTCGGGCTGATCCACGGCCGGATGCGCCCCGACGCCAAGCGCGCGGCCATGGAGCGCTTCCGCTCGGGCGCGACCCAGGTGCTCGTCTCCACCACCGTCGTCGAGGTGGGCCTGGACGTCCCCGAGGCCACGGTGATGGTCGTCGAGGGCGCCGAGCGCTTCGGCCTGGCCGGGCTCCACCAGCTCCGCGGCCGGATCGGGCGCGACCGCGCCCGCGGCAAGGCCTGGTGCATCTGCGTGGCCGGGTCGCTCGGCGGCGAGGCCGTTTCGCGCCTGCGGGCGCTGGCCAAAACCGACGACGGCTTCAAGATCGCCGAGGAGGACTTCAAGCTCCGCGGCCCGGGCGAGTTCCTGGGCGCGCGCCAGCACGGCCTGCCCGAGCTGCGCTTCGCGGACCTGGGCAGCGACGGCGCGTTGCTCGCGCTCGCCAAGCGCGACGCCGCCGCCATCGTCGACGCCGACCCGGAGCTCGTCGCAAGCGAGCACCGGGCGCTGGGCGAGCGCCTGGCGCGGCTGGCGGCGGAGCAGAAGAGCAGGGCCGGGGTGGCGTGACGAATAGGGCCGGACTCCCCTGCCAATTTACCTACAAAATCCGCCCTGTCGGTGTATCCTTCTTGACTGCTCTCGGACGGGCCGACAGACAAGTCGGGTCCGGCAGGATAACCACCGGAGAACTGACATGATGAGACGATCCGCTGGCATCGGAGTGGTATACGCAATGATCGCGCTGGCAGTCTGGAACTGGACGGTACTGCCGGCCAGGGCTGGAGAGAGCTCCGCAGCGCCGGCCTCCGGCGGCGCCATCCTCAACAACGACAGCTACTTGCGCGGCTACCTGGTCTTCAGGACGCCGGTGTACGCCACCAAGGACGGGCAGATCAAGGTCTGCACCGTGCCCGACGCCAAGACACCCACCCCGCTGCCCGACTACCAGTCCCCTCCCCCGCCGGCCGACTGGACCAAGGCGGAGTTCGACGACTCCGCCTGGGACCGCGCCAAGGCCCCGCTGGAGATCGCCCCGGGCAGCGCCAGCCACACCAACGCGGCGCGCTTCACCTCCGCGCCCAACTCCATGATCTGCCTGCGCAGCAAGTTCCTGGTGGATGCCCCCCAGGACCTCAAGCTCAGCGCCGAGTACATCGGCGGCCTCGCGGTCTACATCAACGGCCAGGAGGTCACCCGCGCCAACCTGCCCTCCGGCGAACTCAAGCCCGACACCCTGGCCGAGAAGTACCCGGACGACCTGCACATCATGCAGGGAGGCGGCTACCTCCAGGACCCCAAGAAGGACCCGGCCGGCTTCGAGCGCCGCTACCGCAAGATCGCCGACGTGACCGTGCCCGCCAAGCACCTCCGCAAGGGCGCCAACGTGCTGGCCCTGCTGGTCTACCGCGCGCCGATCAACGAGGCGGCCGTCGAGGCCAAGCGCGAGAAGGTCGGCGGCATGTACCAGGTCCCGGGCATATGGGCCCACGCCGGCCTGAAGAGCTTCAGCCTGACCGGCGGAGGCGCCACCCCCAACGTGGCCCGCCCCAAGGGCATCCAGGTCTGGAACGTGCCGGCCTTCGGGACGGTCTCGGCCTCCGACTACGCCGACCCCGGCGAGGTCGGGCCCATCCAGTTCTCGGCGGCGAAGAACAGCGTCTTCTCCGGGCGCCTGGTAGTCAGCTCCGACGCGCCCATCAAGGGGCTCAAGGCCACGGTGAGCGATCTCAAGGACGCCAAGGGCGGCGGGACGGTCCCGTCCTCGGCGGTCCGGGTGCGCTACGCCGAGCCGGCCGTGCCCGAGAAGTGCTGGGCCCCGGCCGGGCGCTTCGACGGACTGGTCGACACCATCCCCGCGGAGGTTCCGGTCACGGCCGTCAAGGGCGGGGGCAGCGGCGCGGTGGCCTCGCTCTGGTTCACGGCCCGCGTGCCCAAGGACACCAAGGCCGGCAAGTACGAGGGCACCGTCACGGTGCAGGCCGACGGCCTCCCGGCCAAGGCCGTGCCCTTCAGGCTCTCGGTCAGCGACTGGACCATGCCCGACCCCAAGGACTTCCGCCAGCACCACTTCATCTTCCTCTCGCAGGAGGCGGTCGCCAAGCACTACGGCGTCGAACTCTGGAGCGAGAAGCACATGGCTCTGATGGGCAAGTCCATGGACCTGCTTGCCGAGGTCAACTCCCGCGAGGTGCCCATGAACCTGGGCATCAACTTCTACGGCGGCAACAAGGGCGGCGCCGACAGCGGCAACTCCGAGAGCATGGTTCGCTGGGTCAAGGGCGCCGACGGCAAGTTCACCCACGACTTCACGATCTTCGACAAGTACTGCGACCTCGTCGCCAAGCACTACGGCAAGCCATTCCCGATGCGCATCAACTGCTGGGGCACCTCCGGCAAGGAGGGCAAGAACGACTGCGTCACCGACGTCACCGTGGTCGAGAACGGCAAACTCGGCACCATGGAGCAGCCGCCCTTCGGCACCGAGGAGAGCTACAACTTCTGGAAGCCGGTGATCGACGAGGCCCTCAAGAAGATGAAGGACCGCGGCTGGCTGGATGTCACCGCCTTCGGCCACAGCAGCTACTGCTGGGAGGCGAAGCCCAACGTGGTGGCCATCGCCAAGAAGCTCTGGCCGGAGGGCGTGTGGTCCTACACCGCCCACAACGGCACGCTCGGCGGCGTCTGGAAGGGCGACGGCGGCGTGACCATGCCGGTGAAGTACTCGGTGTGCGTCTGGACCGAGGGCCGGCTCACCCCGCGCGGCTACTCCGCGCTCCTCAAGCCCCGGCCGAGCATCTGGGTTAACACCGCCCGCAACCGCCACTACGACAGCTCGCCGGTGATGATCATCCGCAACCTCCCCGAGGAGATGATCATGCGCGGCATGGACGGCGTGGGCGACTTCGGCTCGGACCTGTTCCCCGTCAAGGCCGCCAACGGCCGCTTCTACTGCCTGGGCAACGGCCGCGGCACCGGCGGTCCCAACGACGCCGAGCGCTGCATCCTGGCCCCGGGACCGGACGGCGCGGTGGCCACCGAGCGCTTCGAGAACTTCCGCGAGGGCACCGAGATCGGCGAGGGCATCCTCTTCCTGGAGAAGGCCATCCAGGAGAAGAAGATCTCCGGCGATCTCGAGACCAAGGTCAACAACTACCTGACCGAGCGCGGCGAGGTCTTCACCAAGTTCTGGTACGACCGCGGCCGCGACTACATCCACCGCTGGACGCCGGCCGGCCTGGCCGAACGCGAGGCCCGGCTCTTCGACATCTGCGCCGAGGTGGCCGCGGCGGCAAAGTGAGACTGGGTGGCAGGTGGAGGGTGGAGGGCCGGGAAATGCCTCGAGGCCCGCATCCTCTGCCTTCCACCTTCAACCCTCAACCCTCCACCTTCCACCGACCGTCTACCGGCATAGGAGCTTAGCCATGCGCACTGCCCTGACCGTCACGATCGCCTGGAGCCTGTCCCTCGCCGCCGCCGCGGCCGGCGAAGGCACGGAGATTCTCACCAAGGACAGCTACCTGCGGAGCTACCTGGTCTACCGCACCCCGCAGTACATCACCAAGGAAGGCGAGCTCAAGGTGCCGCTCGAGCCGCAGGGCAAGGACCCCAAGCCGCTCGCCGACTACCAGTCGCCGCCGCCGCCGGCCGGCTGGTTCAAGCCCGACTACGACGACTCCTCCTGGGACCGCCAGACCGCCCCGGTGGAGGTCGCGCACGGCAACGTCACCGGCCACAGCCAGGCGGCGCGCTTCACCGCCCCGCCCAACTCGATCATCTGCCTGCGCTGGAAGTTCCAGGTGGACGACCCGGCCCGGGCGACCGACCTGAAGCTCAACCTCGAGTACGTGGGCGGAGCGCTGGTCTACGTCAACGGCCAGGAGCTGGTCCGCGGCCACCTGCCCTCCGGCGAGCTCAAGCTCGAGACCATGGCCGAGAAGTATCCCGACGACCTGCACGTCCTGGCCGACGGCTCCTACCTCCAGCCCTGGAAGATCAAGGACAACCAGGCGGCCTACGACGCCCGCTACCGCAAGCTCGACGGTGTGGCCATCCCCGGGAAGCTCCTGGTCAAGGGCGCCAACGTCGTCGCCGTGGAACTCCGCCGCGCGCCCATGAACGAGGCGGCGGTCAACGCCAAGCGCATCGCCTCGCCCGGCGACGGCATGTACAACGTCCCGGGCATGTACGCCTACGTGGGGCTGAGGAGCATAAGCCTGACCGGCGGCGGGGCGACGCCCAACGTCGGAAGACCCAAGGGGGTCCAGGTCTGGAACGCCGCGACCTTCACCACGGTGACGTGCTTCGACTACGGCGACCCCGGCGAGCCCCTGCCGGTGAAGGTCGACGCGCTCCGGAACAGCGTCTTCTCCGGGCGGCTGGTGGTCAGCTCGGACGCGGCCATCAAGGGTCTCAAGGTCTCGGTGGGCGACCTCAAGGATGCCAAGGGCGGCGGGACGCTCCCGGCCTCGGCGGTGCGGGTGCGCTACGCCGAGCCGGCCGTCCCCGAGAAGTGCTGGACGCCGCCGGAGCGGTTCAACGGGCTCGTCGACGCCGTCCCGGCGGAGATTGCGGTCCCCAAGGTCGGACCGCCGCGCGGGTCGCCGGCCGGGCTGGTCCCCGGCGCCGTGGCGCCGCTCTGGTTCACGGTGAAGGTGCCCAAGGACGCCAAGGCCGGCGCCTACGAGGGGGCCATCACCGTGGCCGCCGACGGCCTCGGCACCAAGAACGTGCCGCTGCGGGTGACCGTCCACGACTGGGCGCTGAGCGACCCCAAGGACTTCCGCCAGCACCACTTCATCTTCCTCTCGCAGGAGGCGGTCGCCAAGCACTACGGCGTGGAGTTCTGGAGCGACAAGCACATGGCCCTGATGGGCAAGTCCATGGACCTGCTCGCCGAGGTCAACTCCCGCGAGGTGCCCATGAACCTGGGCATCAACTTCTACGGCGGCAACAAGGGCGGCGCCGACAGCGGCAACTCCGAGAGCATGGTCCGCTGGGTCAAGGGCGCCGACGGCAAGTTCACCCACGACTTCAAGATCTTCGACAAGTACTGCGACCTGGTGGCCAAGCACTACGGCAAGCCCTTCCCCATCCGCCTCAACTGCTGGGGCGAGGCCGGCAAGGAGGGCAAGAACGGCTGCGTGACCGACGTCACCGTGGTCGAGCCCGACGGCAAGCTCGGCACCATGGAGCAGCCCCTGGTCGGCACCGAGGAGAGCTACAACTTCTGGAAGCCGGTGGTCGACGAGTCCCTGAAGAGGATGAAGGACCGCGGCTGGCTGGATGTCACCGCCTTCGGCCACAGCAGCTACTGCTACCCGGCCAAGACCGAGGTGGTGACCATCGCCCGGAAGCTCTGGCCGGAGGGGGTCTGGTCCTACACCGCCCACAACGGCGTGCTCGGCGGCGCCTGGGGCACGTCCGAGAAGGGCGTCTCCATGCCGGTGAAGTACTCGGTGTGCGTCTGGACCGAGGGGGCGCTGCGCCCCCGCGGAGCGGCCGACCTGGTCAAGCCCCGGCCGAGCATCTGGGTTGACACCATCCGCACCCGCCACCGCGACTGGTCGCCGCTGATCGTCATCCGCCAGCTGCCCGAGGAAGCCGCCCAGCGCGGGATGGACGGCGTGGGCGACTTCGGCTCGGACCTCTTCCCCATCAAGAAGGAGGGCGGGCGGGGCTTCTACTGCCTGGGCAACGGCCGCGGCACCGGCGGGCCCAACGACGCCCAGCGGGCGATCCTGGCCCCCGGGCCGGACGGCGCCGTCGCCACCGAGCGTTTCGAGAACTTCCGCGAGGGCACGGAGATCGCCGAGGCCATTCTCTACCTCGAGCGGATGCTGGCCGAGAAGAAGATCTCCGGGGACCTCGAGGTCAAGGTCAACAAGTACCTCACCGAGCGCGGCGAGGTCTTCATCAAGTACTGGTACTCCAAGCGCGCCAGCGTCTGGGACGCCGGGATGAGGACCACCGTCCCGGGACAGGTGGAGCGCGACGCCCAGCTCCTGGCGCTGTGCGCGGAGGTGGCGGCAGCGGCCAAATGAGACCGTCCGGATACTGAGAAGCGCAGGGGCGGCCGATGGCCGCCCTTCGCTTTTCCGGCGGGAACTTGTAGCATCGCGGGCCGCTGCGGTGGTATTATTGCCGTCAGGAGGGAGGAATGACCGACCGGGAACTGCTCGGCGCCTACGCGCACGGTTCGCAGGAGGCCTTCGCGGAGCTGGTCGACCGGCATGCCGGCCGCGTCTACGCCACCTGTATGCGGCTGCTGGGCAACGCCCACTCCGCCGAGGACGCGACCCAGGCAGCATTCCTGGTCCTGGCCCGCAAGGCCCCCGGCCTGGACAGTGCGACGGTCCTGGCCGGATGGCTCCATGCCGTGGCCCGGGACGTCGCGCTCAATCTGCTTCGGGAGGAGTCCCGGCGCCGGCGCCGGGAGAAGGAGGCGGCCGCCATGCGGGCAGGGTCACAAACCTCCGGAGCCCCCGCGGAGGCGCTGCGGGCCGGGCTGGACGCGGCCCTGGCCGCTCTCCCTGCGGCCCAGCGCCAGGTCCTGCTCCTGCGGCACTGCTACGGTCGGACGGAGGCCGAAGTCGCCGCGGAGCTGGGCTGGAGCCGCAGCCGAATATCGGTGACGCTCTCCAGGGCGGTCGAAGCCCTGCGCGCGAAGCTTTCGCGGCGCGGGGTGGCCGTGCCGGCGGCGGCCATGGGTGCGGCGCTCGCAGCCGAGGCCGGAGCGGGTGCGGCGGCGCTGCCGGCCGCGCTGTTGGCGGCCCTCAAGGGCATCGGCCCGGCCGGCGCGGCGGCCGCCGGCTCGGCCTCGGTTTCGGGAACGGCGGCATCTTTGGCGGAGGGGACCATGAAGGCGATGATGATCGCAAAGGTGAAGCTCGCGGCGGCGGTGGTCGGAGCGGTCTTGGCAGTCGGGGCGGGCGGCGGGGCCGTGGCCGCCGGGCTGGTGGCCGGCGAGCCCGCGGCTCCCGCCGTCCAGGCTCCGGCCGAAGCCCAGGCCGCGCTGCCCTACAAGGACGACCCGGCGATCATCCGGCGGATCGACGGCATCGGCGACAACACCGCCATCGTGCTCCCGCCCTTCAGGATGGCCGGCGAAGAGCTCGACAAGTGGCAGGCGACGCTCTATCCCTGCGGGCCCATGCTGCGCAGCTTCGGCATGAAGTTGGTCTATGCGAGCGACCGGGGGACCGCCTTCTACTGCGGCGGCGCCCACAACGTACCCCACAAGACCACCGACATGTGGGAGCTGCACGTCGGCTCCAACACCTGGAACCTGGTCTTTCCCCCGGACGGCGGCAACCACCGGGAGAAGGGCCACATCTACGCCCCGACCGATCCCGAATGGATCAAGGCCAACGTGGTCTTCAGGGACGGCTACCTGCAGACCACCCGCGGCGGCTGCATCATGCCCAGCCATGAGTGGGACGGCATCACCTACGACCCGGTCACCAGGCAGGTGCTGTGGGTGGCCATGACCTGGGGCGGCCCGCTGGGCGTGCCCGAAGCCCTCTCGGAGTACGCCAAGATCACCGGCCAGAACCTGGAGGCGCTCAAGAAGCAGGAGAAACCCCTGAGCGGCATCTGGATCTTCGACACACAGACCAGGAAGTGGAGCGCCCAGCCGCTGCTGCCCGGTTCGCCGCGCTTCGACTTGGCCGGTTCGCTGAACTACATCCCGGAGATCAGGAAGAGCCTCTGGCACATCAACCACTACCAGGAAGAGCGAAGCGGCACCTGGACCTTCGACTCCGCCGCCGGCCGCTGGGAGAAGCTCGCGGTGAAACACGGGAAGACGATCGACGGCAGCTACGCCATGGGCATGGAAGGGCTGCTGGCCTACAGCCCCAGGCACCGCAAGTGCGTGGGCATCTCCGGCAAGAGCACGTTCGTCTTCGACATCGACAAGAACGAGTGGTCGCAGGTCTCGGTCGACGAGAAGCTCAAGAGCGACGCGCACGACGCCTCGAGCGTCTTCGTCTACGACTCGGCGAACGACGTCTTCCTGCTCATCTACAACGGCCTGCACGCCTTCTCGCTGACAACCATGAAGTGGGAGGACCTGGCCCACGCCGGCGCGCCGCTGCCGAAACCGGGCCCGGGCTACTACGACCCGCGCCTCAATGCCATGGTCGTCTACCCGAGCGACGACGCGAAGAGCCTGTGGCTCTACCGCTACGGGAAGTCCGGCGGGAAGAAGTAGCTAGATGTTCTGCACCAGGTACCCGCCGTCGACCGGGACGGTGATGCCGGTGACGAACCCGGCGGCCTGGCCGGAGGCCAGGTAGAGCACCGCGCCCATCAGCTCGTTGGCCTCGCCGAAGCGGCCGAACGGAGTGTGGGCGATGACCGCCTTGCCGCGGTCGGTGAGGCTGCCGTCCTCGTTGGTGAGCAGCCGGCGGTTCTGCTCCCCGATGAAGAAGCCCGGGGCGATGGCGTTGACGCGGATGCCGTAGGGGGCGAACTCCTTGGCGGCGCCCTCGGTGAGGTTCTTGACGGCGGCCTTGGCGGCGTCGTAGGCCCAGACGCCCGAGAGCGGCACGTAGCTGGACATGCTGGCGATGTTGATGATGCAGCCCGGGGTCTTCTTCTCGATCCAGCGCTTGCCCACCACCTTCATGGGCAGGAAGCAGCCGGCCTCGACGTTGAGCTTCATCACGAAGCGGAAGGTCTCCATGTCCTGCTCGACGAGCGGGGCCTTGCCCTTGTTGCCCCCGCAGGCGTTCAGGAGGATCTGGAAGTCGCCGGCCGCGTCGATGGCCGCGACCATCTCGGCCTCGTTCATCAGGTCGACCTTGCGGTACTCGATGCCCTCGGTGCAGCCGCAGTCCTTCTTGATGCGCGCGGCCGAGGCGGCCAGGGCGTCCTCGCGGACGTCCCAGAGGACCACCTGGGCGCCGGCCCGGGCCAGGGCGCAGGCCATGTCCGTGCCCAGCACCCCGCCGCCGCCGGTGACCACCGCCTTCTTGCCGACCAGCGAGAACATGTTGCAGAGGTAGTCGCAGGCCGAGGCCGTCGCGGCCGGGGCGTCACAGCACTTCTTGGCACCGCTCTTCTTGGCTGTCATCGTTGCTCCTTCTTCCCCTCTGGTCTGGGCCCCTGACCGGGGCCGCGGGATCTCCAGCTACTTCCGCGCGAACGGGGCCGCGTGGCGCCCCAGGTGCCTGGCCAGGATCCCGTAGTGCATCTCCTCGTTGTCGGCCAGGGCCCGCACCAGGCGGGGCTTGAAGCTGCCGGTGTTGAGCACCGACCCGAAGGTGACGTGCAGCGCCTGGCGGGCGTCGAACTGCTCGAGGACTTCGGCCAGCTCCGCGTCCTTGAGCCGCTCGGGCCGCGGGACCTTGCCGAGCTGCGCGGAGACGTGGTAGGACTTCTTGTCCTCCTCGTAGCGCTCGATGGCGAACTTCAGGATCTCGCGGAAGAGTCCGCAGTCGGCGCCGGAGGCCAGCGTGCGCAGAGCCTCCAGGTAGCTGGTGCCGGCGGTCTTGACGTGGACCAGCCCCCTGGCCGCCTCGGCGGCCAGCGGGTAGACGCTGAACTTGTCCGAGCCGGAGTGGATGCTCAGCTTGTAGGGTCCGAGAGTCCTGGCCACCGCAGCGTGGCCGGCCAGGGCGGTCCGGAGCTCGGCCAGGTCCCCGATGTAATCCACGCCCTTCTCGAAGCGCCCGACGAACCGGGGCGCCAGGCTTACCCACTGCACGCCCAGGCGGGCCAGCTCCGAGGCCACGTAGTAGTGCTCGGCCACCGAGGTGGGGGCGTCGGTCTCGTCGACCGAGACCTCCAGTTCGAAGCGGCCGGCGCCGGCCTTCTCGCTGAGGTGGCGGTAGAGGACGGCCACGTGGGCCACCGCCCGGCCGTACTTGACCGCGGCGCGCATGACCTCGGCCTCGGACATCTCCAGGCCGGGGGCGCCGTCGAGGCTCACGGGGCTGCCGGCGTAGCGCGAGAGGCAGTCGCCGGCGGAGGTCTCCAGCGCCTTCCAGGGCAGATCGCGGAAGGCCGCGGCCAGGGAGGAGGGCTGGAGCCCGTCGGCCGCACCGTCGACGTGGTCGCCGGGATCGATGGTGAACATGGTGAAGCCGGCGGCCAGGCAGTAGTCGATGTCCTGCACGGTCTTGAGGTGGTCGGCGTCGGACCCGTACCCACCGCGCCAGCCGGCCTGCATGGCCCCCAGGGCGGCCATGTCCTGGACCTCCTGGGGAGTCCGCTTGGTGCGGGTCATCTCGCGGATCGACTGCTGCGCGAAGTAGGGGGCCAGCCCCGTCCCGCGAATCGCGCGGACGTGTCCGGGAGTGGCCAAGCCCAGGCGGTCGCCCAGCCCCAGGCTGGTGGCCAGCCCGATCAGCTTGGGGCGCAGGAACGGCAGGTGGGCGCGCAGGGCGGCGGCGGCCTCGCGGGGATTGCCGCTGGTCCGCACGTGCAGGCCGCCGGCTATCTCCACGTTGCCGGGGAACTCCGAGAAGGCGGCCGGCTCCGGGCCAGCGGCCCGGCAGGCCACGGCCGCCTCGTGCTCGCCGTCCTGGCGGGACACGAAGAAGACCGCCTCGCCGCACAGGGTGACCGACTCGGGATAGACCGCCCCTCCGCAGGCCGCCGAGAGCTCCGCCGCTGCGGCTTGCGCGTCGGCGGGCGGGGCGATCGGCGCCCCCGGTTTGAGCAGTTCGCTGATGGATGCCATCATGGGTCTCCGGTGCCGGACTCCTGCACGACCGGGGCCATTAAACACCCGGAGGGCTGAAAGTCAAGGCGGAGGGCGGGGAAATCCCTGCCGCCCGCACCCGCTCCGAAGTAGACGCGCCGGCCGGCCTTCGGGCCGGCCTCAGGGCCGCTTTCTGGCCGCGAAGTAGTGCGTCCGGGGCGAGGAGTTGGGCTCGACCTTCTCGATCAGGCCCTCCTCGCACAGGGCCTTGAGGTCGGCCGTGGCCGTGTTGCCGGAGACCTCGAGCAGCCTGGCCACCTCGTGGCGGGTCAGGCGCCCGTGCCGCTCGAAGAGCTGGCCGAGCCGCTGGCGCCGGCGCATGGCCGAGCGGCCGGAGGGCAGCAGGTCCTCGCCGGGCGCGCCCGGCGCACCCTGGGCCCCCGCCGAGGGTGCGGAAGGCTCCAGCCGAACGGCTTCCCGGGACGCGTCGCCGGCCAGCGGCCGGCCCTTGGCCGCCGCCGGCGCCGGCTCCGCATCCCAGCCCGGGCGCGGGTCGAGGTCGGCCAGGCCGTAGCTGCGCTTCTCGGAGCCGAGCAGCCGCATGCGCTCCATCTCGTTGCGCAGCTCCCGCACATTGCCGGGCCAGCCCCGACCGGTCAGGGCCCGGCGCAGGTTCTCGGTCATCACCGGCCGGAGGCCGTCGCTGCGGCCCTCCGCCAGGAAGTGCCCGGCCAGCTCCAGGATGTCCTCGCGGCGCTCGCGGAGCGGCGGGACCCGCAGCTCCAGGCGCTTCAGCCGGAAGAGCAGGTCCTTCCGGAACGCCCCTCGGGCCACCAGCCCGTCGAGCTCCGCGTTGGTGGCCGCCAGCACCCGGCAGGCGATCCTGCGACTGACCGCCGAACCGACCGGCCGGATCTCGCCGGCCTCGAGCACCCGCAGCAGGACCACCTGGAGCCGCGGGGAAATGTCCCCGATCTCATCGAGCAGCACGGTGCCGCGGCCGGCCTCCTCGAAGACCCCGCGGTGGGCCCGGTGCGCCCCGGTGAAGGCGCCGCGCTCGTGGCCGAAGAGCTCGCTCTCCAGCAGACTCTCGGCGATGGCTCCGCAGTTGACCGCCAGGAACGGTTCGCCGGCGCGCAGCGACTCCTCGTGCAGCGCCCGGGCCACCAGCTCCTTGCCGGTGCCGGTCTCGCCGGTGATCAGCACCGCGGCGTCGAGCGGGGCCATCCGCCGGATGTTCTCGCGCAGTCCGGCCATGGCCGCGCTGCGGCCGAGCAGGCGGCCGACGCCCTTCGGGTCGGCCAGCGCCGGGCCCGGCGCGTCGGGCGCGACCGCGTCGGCCCTGACCGGCTCGGACGGCAGCGTCAGGGCGGAGCGGGTCAGGGCCATCAGGTCCCCGGGCGAGAGCTCGCAGGCCAGGCGCAGCTCGAAGTCCAGGCGCGATTCGGCGCGGTGCCGCTCGCAGGCGGCCACGGCGGAGGCGAAGCGCCGGGCGGCCGACGGGCGGTCGCCGGTCAGCAGGCCGGCCCTGGCCAGGAAGAGGTCGTCCAGGAAGTGGGCCCCTCCCCGCCTGCGGCGCTCATCGATGAGCCGGCAGGCGGCGGCGGCGTTGCCGGCCGCCAGCTCGGCGCGCACCAGGCAGTCGCGGACGAACCCGGCGGAGTCCTCGGCCGACAGCAGCGCCGCGGCGTGCTGCCGCGCCAGGCGCAGCGCCTCCTGGGGATTGCGCGCCAACAGCATCTGCGCGGACTGCAGCGCTGCCGGCAGCCGCTCGGGCTCGGACGGAGCCATGCCGAGCATGATCTCGGCGAGCCCGCGGTACAGCCGGGTGCGGCCGGCGGCAGACTCGGCGAGCAGCGCGTCGCTCTCGACCGCGGGAAGCTGGGCCAGCCCTTCGGCGGCCCGCCCGGCCTCGACCAGACCACATAGCCTGGCCAGCGCCAGGCGGGACGGCGGAAAGCCACAGCGCTCCAGCTCGCGAAGGTCGTCCTCGACCTCCGCGCCGCGCACCAGGACGACCAGGAACATGGCCCGCTCCCAGAGGATGACCCGCCGGCGGGGAGCGTCGGCCGGCATGGCCTCCAGTGCCCGCCGGAAGGAGTCCTCCCGCGCGCGCTTGTCGCCCTGCAACCCGGCCAGGTGCCCCTCGGCGATGCAGACCGTGGCGCGCAGCTCCGGGGGCGTGTCCTCCGACACCAGTTCCTGGATGCGGCGCACCAGCGCCTGGACCTCGGCCAGCCTCCCGTGGCCGGAGCACACCGAGACCCACAGCTCAAGCATGATGATCAGCAGCTGGGGCGTGCCAGGCTCAGCCAGGGCCGACTCTGCCAGGTTCATGGCCTCCTGCGCATCCCGCTTGCCGCTGAGAGACTCGCGCAGGGCGATCATGGCCTCGACGATGCGCGGCCTGGGTTCGGCCACGGCCAGAAGGGTCTCGAGCATCGGCTGGCCGTTGCGGTATCCGTCGAACACCTGCCGGCTTGCCGACTGGATGCAGTCCTGTGAAGTAATGGCAGAACCTCCCGGCCAATTGGCCAAAGATAAGCGCAATAATAGTCGGCGCCTGGTAATTGGACAAGTCGACTTCTATAACACCTTGTTACAGAGACACTTGCACCGAATGCCTATGGCGCAAGTGTTGTTTGAGGCGCAGCCATCTCAGGTACCTGCCGCATGCCTTCAGGTGCGACTCAGACCCTCACACGCCTGGTCGGATGGCGGATCTTGGCACCAATTCTCCCGTCGTGGCTCCGCGGCAGGCTGGCGGCTGGCGACTGGGCCGGGGTGACGGCTACCGGCTGAACGGCCTGCAGAGGTCGAGCAGGTCGCCCACGTCGGCGGTGGCCAGGCACTCCACGGTGTCGGCCGAGCCGTAGTAGATCTTCACCTCGCCGGACTTCTCGAGGATCATGCCGCCCGGGAAGATCACGTGGTTGCGGATGCCGCCGGAGACCTCGTAGGGCGCCTCCGGAACCATCAGCGGCTCGCGCGAGAGGCCGGTGATCTTCCGCGGGTCGTCGCGGTCGAGCAACATGACCCCGGCGGTGTAGCGCTTCTGCCACTTCTCCTCCCAGCCGTTCTTGCCGCGGTTGTTGTCGCGGTCCACGGCGTGGAAGAGGGTCAGCCAGCCCTTGGGGGTGAGCACCGGCGGGGCGGCCGGGCCGACCTTGTCGTTGGCGAAGGGCACGTCCTCGACGCCTAGCAAGAGGTGGGAGTTGCCCCAGTACTTGAGGTCGGGCGAGTCCGAGATCCAGGCGTCGAAACGGTCGCGGCTGCGGCTCCGGCTGTAGATCGGGAAGGGCCGTTCCAGGCGCACGAACTTGCGGCCGATCTTCTTCGGGAAGATGACCATGTTGCGGTTGTCGGGCACCGAGAGCGAGAGCACCTCGAACTTCTCGAAGTCGTCGGTGACGGCGATGCCGCCGCGCAGGCCGTGGCGGGTGTCCAGCGCGAAGCACATGTAGACCCGGCCATTGACCACCGTCAGTCGCGGGTCGTAGGCGCGCAGGACCTCCTCGTCGACCCACTTGAAGCACGGCTTGGGGGCGACCTCCCACTTGACGCCGTCGGCGCTGGTGGCCAGGCCGAGGTTGATCTCGATGAGGTGGCCGGGGATGTGCTTGTCCGGCGGGTAGACGTCGTTGCGGAAGACCATCACGTACTTGCCCTGGAACTTGCACACCCCGGCGTTGTAGACCAGCGTCGCCGGGAAGGGCACGTCCTTGGCGGCCAGCACCGGGTTGGCCGGGTGGCGCTTCACGACCGGACTCGACTTCAGTTCACCGATCACCGCAGGCAGTTCCCAGGGCATCTCCCGCTCCTTCCGTCAGCCGTTGTCCGCGCGAATAGTAACCACAAAGGCAGAAAGCACAACAACGACCGTGCCAACCACAGAGGACCGCTGCGAATCGTGGATTCAGTCGAACACCGAGCTCGACAATCACCCCCGCCGTTGTTGTCCTCCGTGTGCTCTGTGGCGAGCCTACGTTGTCGTCGCCGCGCGGCTCTCGTCCTCGCTCTCGTAGGTCGAGTAGTAGTACGGCGTGTAGGCCTCGAACTCCGCGGCGCAGGTGTCGACCAGTTTGAAGGCCGGGTTGATCCCCAGCGAGCGCCGCACCGTGCGGACCTCGCCCTCGGTCTGACCGGTGAGGTCGGCGATCTGGGCGTCGGAGAAACCGTCGCGCTTGGCGCGCTCGAGCAGTTCGGCCGGGAGCGCCCCGGCCTTGCGGAGCTTCTTGAGCTCGCTCTCCATGGCAATGATCTGCCCGATCTGGTCGAGGAACCACGGGTCGATCTTGGTGAGTTCGAAGACCTGCTCGCGGCTCAGGCCCTCCTTCAGCGCCCGCTTGACCGCGAAGATCCGCTCCGGCCCCGGGCGGACCAGGAAGGGCTTGAGGTCGGTGCCGGGCTTGCCGATCAGGGCCTCGCCGCGCTCGTCCAGGCCGGTGATCTTGTTCTCGAGCCCGCGCAGCGCCTTGCCCAGGGCTTCGCGGAAGGTTCGGCCGATGCCCATGGTCTCGCCCACCGACTTCATGGACAGACCCAGGGCCGGCTCGGCCGCCGGGAACTTCTCGAAGGCGAAGCGCGGCACCTTGACCACGCAGTAGTCGATGGTCGGCTCGAAGGAGGCCGGGGTCTTCCGGGTGATGTCGTTGGGTATCTCATCCAGCGTGTAGCCGACGGCGAGCTTCGCCGCGATCTTGGCGATGGGGAAGCCGGTGGCCTTCGACGCCAGCGCCGAGGACCGCGAGACCCGCGGGTTCATCTCCACCGCAACCCGCCGGCCGGTCTGCGGGTGGACTGCGAACTGTATGTTCGAGCCCCCGGTCTCCACGCCGATCTCGCGGATGATGGCCAGGGCCTCGTCGCGCATGGCCTGGTACTCGGGGTCGGTCAGGGTCTGGATCGGCGCCACGGTGATGCTGTCGCCGGTGTGCACGCCCATGGGGTCGAAGTTCTCGATGGAGCAGACGATGACCACGTTGTCGGCGCGGTCGCGCATGACCTCGAGCTCGAACTCCTTCCAGCCCAGCACCGACTCCTCGACCAGCACCTCGCCGATGGGCGAGGCCTCCAGGCCCTTGGCCACCGCCGCGGCGAACTCGTCGCGGTTGTAGGCGAAGCCCGCGCCGGTGCCGCCCAGCGTGAAGGACGGGCGGATGGCCATGGGCAGGCCGACCTCGTCGGCGAACTTCTCGGCCTCGGCGACGGTCTTGACCACGGCGCTCCTCGGCACCTCGGCCCCGGCGCGCTTCATGGCCGCCTTGAACTCCTGGCGGTCCTCGGCGCGGTGGATGGCCGCGTAGTCGGCGCCGATCATCTCGACGGAGTACTTTCTCAGGATGCCGGCCTCGTGCGCGGCGACAGCGAGGTTGAGCGCGGTCTGCCCGCCGAGGGTCGGCAGGAGCGCGTCGGGCCGCTCGGCGGCGACGATCTTCTCGAGCGCCTCCAGGGTGATCGGCTCCACGTAGGTCCGCGGGGCTGTGTCCGGGTCGGTCATGATCGTGGCCGGGTTCGAGTTGAGGAGCACCACTTCGTACCCCTCGGCCTTCAGAACCCGGCAGCCCTGGGTGCCGGAGTAGTCGAACTCGCAGGCCTGGCCGATGACGATCGGCCCGGAGCCTATTACGAGGATCTTCTTGAGGTCAGTGCGTTTGGGCACGAGTTGACTCCTGTTCCGCTTTGATCCCCTCTCCCCTTGAGGGAGAGGGGGCCTGAGAGGAAGCCTGTCCCCGGACTGTTCCCATCAGTGATTATGCCCCATGTGCCTTCCGCAGTGCAGCTCCGACAAAATCCCTAAAGAGTGGATGCGGCGCCACCGGCTGGCTCTTGAACTCGGGGTGGAACTGCCCGGCGACAAACCATGGATGATCGACGCGCTCGATGATCTCCACGAGTTTGCCGTCAGGCGACAGGCCCGAGAACCTGATGCCGCCGGCCTTCTCGAACCTCTCGCGGTAGTCGTTGTTGAACTCGTAGCGGTGGCGGTGGCGCTCGGAGATGTCCGCGGCGCCGTAGGCCGCGCGGGCCTTGGAGCCCTCGGCCAGCTTGCAGGGCCAGGCGCCCAGGCGCATGGTCCCGCCCATCTTCGTAACCTTGCGCTGCTCGTCCATCAGGGCGACCACCGGGTGGGCGCCGTCCGGCGCGAACTCGGCGGAGTTGGCGCCGGTGAGATTCAGGACATTGCGGGCGGTCTCGATGGCCGCGATCTGCATGCCGAGACAGATCCCGAAGTAGGGCACGCCCTTCTCGCGGGCGTATTTCGCGGCGAGGATCTTGCCCTCGATGCCCCGGTCGCCGAAGCCGCCGGGCACCAGGATGCCGTCGACGCCGCCCAGGTACTTCTCGGCGCCGTCCTTCTCGATGTCCTCGCTGTCGACGCGCACCACCTCGACCTTGGCACGATGGTGGGCGCCGGCGTGAGTCAGCGACTCGTAGATCGACTTGTAGGCGTCCTGGAGCTTGATGTACTTGCCGACCACCGCGATCTTGACGGAACGCTCGGGGCTGGCCAGGCGGCCCACCAGGGCGTCCCAGTCGGAGAGGTTGATCCGCCGCGGCCCCAGGCCCAGGACCTCGCCCAGGACGCGGTCCAGGTGCTGCTCGACCAGGCGCACCGGCACCTCGTAGATCGAGGTGTCCACGTCCTTCTCCTCGATGACCGAGTCGCGCCGGACGTTGCAGAACATGGCGATCTTGTCGTACATGTCCGGCGGCATCGGCCGTTCGGTCCTGACTATCAGCACGTCCGGGAAGATGCCGATCTCGCGGAGCTTGCCCACCGACTGCTGGGTGGGCTTGGTCTTCATCTCGCCGGCGGCGCGGATCCAGGGCACCAGGGTCACGTGGATGTAGGCCACCTCGCCGCGGGGCAGGTCGTGGCGGAACTGCCTGATGGCCTCGAGGAAGGGCAGACCCTCGATGTCCCCGACGGTGCCGCCGATCTCGGTGATGACCACGTCGACGTCCGGGCCGTCCATCGAGCAGATGGCCTTCTTGATCTCGTCGGTGACGTGGGGCACGACCTGCACGGTCTTGCCCAGGTAGTCGCCGCGGCGCTCCTTCTCGAGGATGTTCAGGTAGATGCGCCCCGAGGTGAAGTTGGACTGCCGGGTGCAGGGCACGCCGGTGTAGCGTTCGTAGTGGCCCAGGTCCAGGTCGGTCTCGGCGCCGTCCTCGGTGACGTAGACCTCGCCGTGCTGGAAGGGGCTCATGGTGCCCGGGTCGACGTTGAGGTAGGGGTCCATCTTCTGGATGCGGATGTTCAGCCCCATCCGCCGGAGGATGAGCCCGAGCGACGCCGAGGTGATGCCCTTGCCGAGGGAGCTGATCACGCCGCCGGTTACGAAGATGTGCTTGGTCATGGCTTCCGCTCCGCCATCATGTCCGCAAACCTCTTGAAGAGGTGCCTAGCGTCGTGCGGCCCCGGCGAGGCCTCCGGGTGGTACTGCACCGAGAAGACCGGCAACTTCCGGTGCCGCAGGCCTTCGCTGGTCTGATCGTTCAGGTTGACGTGGGTGGTCTCGATCTCGTCGGGGTTGAGCGTCTTCAGGTCCACGCAGAACCCGTGGTTCTGGCTGGTGATCTCGACTTTGCCGGTGAGCAGGTCCTTGACCGGCTGGTTGCCGCCGCGGTGGCCAAACTTGAGCTTGTAGGTCTTGCCGCCGAAGGCCAGCCCGAGGATCTGGTGGCCCAGGCAGATGCCGAAGACCGGAAGCTTCTGGACCAGCTTCCTGGTCGCCTCGATGGCGTAGGGCACGCCCTCCGGATCGCCCGGGCCGTTCGACAGGAAGACGCCGTCGGGCTTCAGGGCCAGGACCTCGTCGGCGGTGGCCGAGGCGTGGACGACGGTCACCCGGCAGCCGGCGTCGACCAGGCACTTCAGGATGCTGCGCTTGGCGCCGAAGTCGTAGGCCACCACGTGATGGGGGCGGGCGGTTCCGGGTTGCGGGTTCCGGGTTCCGGGTTCGAAGGCCGAACGACTGGTGCCGACGGACCATGCGTATGGCTTGGGGCAGGTCACCTCTTTGACCAGGTCGCGGCCGATGAGGCCCGGCCAGGCCTTGGCCTTCTCGATGAGGTCCCGGTCGGACCAGTCGCCGGTGGCCAGGCAGGAGCGCTTGGCGCCGCCGGTGCGGATGTGCTTGGTGAGCGCGCGGGTGTCGATGCCCTCGACGGCGACGATGCCGTGGGCCTTGAGCCACTCGCCGAAGGTGCCCTTGGAGCGCCAGTTGGAGGGCGCCCGGCAGTGCTCGCGGACCACGAACCCGGCCACCTTGGGGCCGTCCGACTCGACGTCCTCGTCGTTGACCCCGTAGTTGCCGATGAGCGGGTAGGTCATGGCCACGATCTGCCCGTGGTAGGACGGATCGGTGGAGATCTCCTGGTACCCGGACATCGAGGTGTTGAAGACGATCTCGCCGACCGAGCATCCCTCGGCGGCGAACGACGCGCCGCGGAACACGCGGCCGTCTTCGAGAGCCAGCGCTGCGTTCAATGTCACCTCCGGACTCCTGCTGACAACAACAACGGCCTTACCGCAGAGGACGCAGAGTTACGCCGAGGACAGCAACCTGACACTGTTCTTGTCACAATCTTAGACCCCTCTGCGCCACTCTGCGTCCTCTGCGGTGAAAGCCCCATGCAGTTGTTCCTCACTCCACCGTCACGCTCTTGGCCAGGTTCCTCGGCCGGTCCACGTCGCAGCCGCGCGCCACCGCCACGTGGTAGGCCAGCAGTTGCAGCGGCACGGCCGCCAGGACCGCGTTCATCACCCCGATGTCGTCGGGGATGTGGATGGCGTCGTCCACGTGCCGGGCGATCTCCTCGTCGCCGAGCGAGGCCACGGCGACGACCTTGCCGCCGCGGCTGCGGACCTCTTCGATGTTGCTCATGATCTTCTCGTAGCGCCGGCCCTTGAGCGCCAGGAACAGGGCCGGCATGTTCTCGTCGACCAGGGCGATGGGGCCGTGCTTCATCTCCGCGGCGTGGTAGCCCTCGGCGTGGACGTAGGCGACCTCCTTGAGCTTGAGGGCCCCCTCAAGCGCCAGCGGGTAGCCGGTGCCGCGCCCCAGGAAGAGGAAGTCCCGCGCCCCGGCGTACTTCTTCGCCAGCTTCTCCACCCTGCCGGCGGACTCCAGAACCCGGCGCAGCTCCCGGCCGGCCGCGCAGAGGTTGTTGATGCGCCGCGCGGCCTCGGCGGCGACCAGCGTCTTGCGCTCCAACCCCAGCCGGATGGCCAGCATGTAGAAGGCCGCGATCTGGCTGGTGAAGGCCTTGGTGGAGGCCACGCCCACCTCGGGCCCGGCGCGGGTGTAGAGGGCGCCGTCGGCCTCGCGGGCCAGCGACGAATCGACCACGTTGGCGACCGCCGCGGTGCGCACGCCCAGGGACCTGGCCAGGCGCAGGGCCTCGAGCGTGTCGGCGGTTTCGCCCGACTGGGAGACGGCCAGCACCAGGGTCTTATCGTCGAGCACCGGATCGCGGTAGCGGAAGTCGGCGGCGTAGTCCACCTGGACCGGAAGGCGCGCCAGGCGCTCGATCATGTTCCGGCCGATCAGCCCGGCGTGCCAGGAAGTGCCCATCCCGACGACGACCATCCGCTCGACTCCGGCGAAGAGCCCGGCGGGCAGTTCGTCCCCGAAGTCCACGGCGGTGGTGCCCGCGGCGACGCGGCCGCGGAGGGTGTCCTCGACGGCCCGGGGCTGCTCGTGGATCTCCTTGAGCATGAAGTGCGGGTAGCCTTCCTTCTGGATGGCCACCGCGTTCCAGGCTATGACCGTCGGGGCGCGCGGGACGAGCAGGCCGTCGCGGTCGAAGACCTCGACTCCGCCGGGGGTCAGGACCGCGAGTTCCCCGTCCTCCAGGTAGATGACCCGGCGGGTGTGCTCGACCAAGGGCAGCGCGTCGGAGGCCACGTACTGCCGGCCGTCGGCCAGGCCCACGGCCAGCGGGCTGCCCCTCCGCGCGGCGACCACGGTGTCCGGCGCGTCGGCCGAGACGCAGGCCACCGCCGCCGAGCCCTCGATGTCGCGCATGGCCCGGCGCAGCGCGGTGGGCAGGTCGGCGCCTCCGGAGAGGCTCCTCTCCACCAGGTGGGCGAGAACCTCCGAGTCGGTCTCCGACGTGAACTTGTGCCCCTCGGCCTCCAGGGCCCGCCGGAGCGCGCGGTGATTCTCGATGATCCCGTTGTGGACCACCGCGACGCGGCCGGTGCAGTCCGCGTGCGGATGGGCGTTGGCCTCGCAGGGCACGCCGTGCGTCGCCCAGCGGGTGTGGCCTATGGCCGCCGAGCCGGAGAGCTTCTTCCTGCCGAGCCGCTTGCGGAGGTCGGCCACCCGCCCCCGGACCCGCTCGACGCGCAGTCCGCCGCTGCCGACCACGGCCAGGCCGGCGGAGTCGTAGCCGCGGTATTCCAGGGTCTGAAGTCCGGAGAGAACATCGGCGGCGGCGCCTTCACGGCCGACGCAGCCGATTATGCCGCACACGTCAGTTGCGCCTTTCCATGGCCTGCTTGTCCATGTCCTCCTCGACCTTCTCCGGGTAGTCGCCGGTGAAGCAGGCCGTGCAGAACTCGTTGCGGGTGCCGCTGACCGCGTCCATCAGGCCGTCGACGCTGACGTAGCCCAGGCTGTCCACGCCCAGGTAGTCGCGGACCTGCTCGACGGTGCGGTTGGCGGCGACGAGCTTGGAGGAGTCCGGGAAGTCGATCCCGAAGTAGCAGCCGTGGCGGATGGGCGGCGCGCTGATCCGCAGGTGCAGCTCCTTGGCGCCGGCCTTGCGGAGCGAGTTGAGCCGCGCCCGGCTGGTGGTGCCCCGGACGATGGAGTCGTCCACCACCACCACCCGCTTGCCCTGGACCACCTCGCGCACCGCGTTGAGCTTGACCTCCACGGTGTTGGAGCGGTCACCGGGCATGATGAAGGTCCGGCCCACGTAGTAGTTGCGGATGAAGCCGCGGTCCAGGCGCAGCCCCGAGGCCTGGGCGAAGCCCATGGCCGCGGAGTTGCCGGAGTCGGGTATGGCCACCACGATGTCCGCGTCCGCCGGGTGCTCCTTGGCCAGGATCTCTCCCAGCCGGTAGCGTACCTTGTGGACCGAGCGCCCGAAGATCCGGCTGTCGGGGCGCGCGAAGTAGATGTGCTCGAAGACGCACTGGGCGAGCTTCTTGGGCGGGGGCGCGAAGCGCCGCGAGACCAGGCCCTCCGCGGAGAACTCCACGATCTCGCCGGGGTCCACGTCGCGGACGTGCTCGGCCTCGAAGAGGTCGAAGGCGCAGGTCTCCGAGGCCACCATCCAGCCGGTGCCGAGCTTGGCGATGGACAGCGGCCGGAAACCCAGCCGGTCGCGCGCCGCCACCAGCCGGTCCTGGGTCATCAGCAGGATGGCGAAGGACCCGCGCACCTCGCGGAGCGCCGCGCCCAGCGGGTCGGGCGTGGCCAGGTTGCGCGGGTCGGCCATCAGGTGGATGAAGGCCTCGGAGTCGGTTGAGGTCTGGAAGATGGAGCCGCGCGCCTCGTAGTCGGAGCGGATGGTCCGGGCGTTGGTCAGGTTGCCGTTGTGGGCCACCGCCACGATGCCCTGGGAGTACTCGATGACCAGGGGCTGGATGTTCTGGATGCGCTGGGTGCCGGTGGTCGAGTAGCGCACGTGGCCGATGGCGATGTCCCCGGCCAGCGGCGAGAGATCCTTCGGGCGGATGGCCTCGGAAACCAGCCCCAGCCCCTTCTTGGAACGGATCCGGGAGCGGTCGGAGGCGACGACGCCGGCCGACTCCTGGCCCCGGTGCTGGAGCGCGTAGAGGGCGTAGTAGGCCTTCTTGGCGGCATCGGGAACACCCCAGAACCCGACCAGTCCACAGTGGTGTTTTATGTCGCTAATCGTGAGTCTCCCGAGTTTCCGGTCCCCGGCTGGCGGGTGGTCTCCTCGGGGCCGTAAGATTAGCGACAGGCGAACGGAAGCGCAAGGAGAAAAGGCGGAAAAGTCCCGGAACCCGATGAGGGCTGAACGATGGCGTATGTGGATTCAGGAACCCGGTGACGAGGAGCGACGAGACTCCGGGCTCGATGCCGGATGCTCAGCGCTTGATTATCGCCGGGCCGCCGTTATACTGCGCCGCGGCCAGAGAGGGCGTAGCTCAGTCTGGTAGAGCAACGGCTTTTTAAGCCGTGGGCCGAGGGTTCAAATCCCTCCGCCCTCACCAGCATTCTCGCCATCACGGCGACCCCATCGTCTAGCCTGGCCTAGGACATAGGCTTTTCAAGCCTAGAACACGGGTTCAAATCCCGTTGGGGTCGCCAACACCGTGCATACAGCCACCGGCGGCGGCGAGAGCTGCCGCCGGGGCTATTTTGAACCTAAGCCTTTGCCTGCCGCCGGTTTCCGTGACCAGTTGGGCGTCCGGCACAAGGCCCGCCAGGGCCGTCCGAAGGTCGGGCTTGGCCGTAACGGTGCGGGCCACCACCCCCGCCAGGGATTCCGCCAGTTCGGAGACCTTGCGGCGCGCGGCGGCCAGGAGCCGCTCGCCACGATGGCGGTCGTCCTTGAGCCCGGCCAGTTCGGCGCTCAGGCGCTTGATCTCCGCCTCCCTCTCGCCGATGGCGGCGGCCAGGACGTTCGAGGCGCCCCCGCCCGAGGCCAGGGTCTCGACCAGCCGTCCGATCTCCGCCTTGAGCTTCGCCAGCCGCCGCTCAAGGCCAGCCCGGCCGTTGTCGCCGGTCGTCCGGGCATCGGCCTTCCGCTCGATGGTCCGGAGCAGCTCGGGCCGGGCGTCCGGTCCCAGGACGTGCTCCTCGATGGCGCTCAGGATGGTG
>Ga0302238_1000339_pt1 | contig 48986 bp, 32 predicted proteins | sample AAG_UR_Asn_MG_FD_193527 | JGI IMG/M metagenome (GOLD analysis project Ga0302238, IMG submission 193527) | Enriched activated sludge microbial communities from anaerobic digester in WTTP, New Holstein, Wisconsin, United States - AAG_UR_Asn | ecosystem: Engineered > Bioreactor > Anaerobic >... | reverse complement strand
GCGCGCGCCATGTCCAGAGTACGGCGAGGACTCTTTCTTTCTGCCGCTATACCCTTCGATCCTCTCGCCACCCGTCCCTGTCGCCGCCTACCTGGGTGGGTCAATTCCACTGAGCAGCGCCGGGTGAGTTCCGCTGAGCGCTATAGGGAAGCGCTCAATCGCCTCGGGATCAGTGATCCACGCGATTATGCGCCTCCGCCCCCCGCACAGCTCGCACCTGAGCGCGTCCACAGCGGACACCCGCGCGAGCAGTTGCGCCCACGTCTTCCGCCGGGCTTTCACGTACCCGCTCTCTTCCGCGTCGCTGCACGCAAGCATGTGCCCGCCGGGCACTGCGAGTACCAGGCGATGCGCTCCTCGTCGATCATCACGCCGTAGTCGTGAAATCCCGAGGTCAGGCCGCACGCCGTGAAGCAGTCGCCCTGCCCCGGTGCCGGCCGTCGCGGTACCAGAGGTGCAGGTTCCCGGACACCGTGTTCGGCTGAAGATGCCGCAAGAGTACTCGACGCGGCCCGACCAGATCGATGTGGACAAAACCGGTCCGATCGCCGCGCATTTCGGCGTCAAGTATCTCCCGACTTCGATTATCTTCGAGCACGGCAAGGAAACGAGTCGCTTCGTCGGCTCCAAGGATTCTGCCGAACTCGCGCTGCTGCTTGGAGGACCCCATGAACGTTGAACAAATGCTTGGGTTGATCGCCGGTTTCTTCGTTCTCTTGAGCGTCGCGCCCGCCCACTTCGCGAGGGCGTACTGGCTTCTCTTCACGGCCTGCGTCGGCCTGAAGCTGCTCCAGTCGGGCTTCAACAACTGGCGTCCGATGACGTGGATTCTCAAGAAGGCGGGGGTGTCGCGCGAGGGGGCGGGGAGCTGCTGCAGGAAATGAGCGCACAGAGCGCTCACTTACCCCCGCCCTCGAATCGATACCCCAGCGTCGGCACCGTCAAGAAATGGCGCGGCGCTGCCGGGTCGTCTTCCAGTTTGCGCCGAAGACCCATCAGATGGAAGTCGATGGTACGCGGCGCGACGGAGGCATCGTAGCCCCACACCCCGTCGAGGATGCTGTCGCGCGAAAGCACGCGGCCCTTGTTGCGGATGAAGAAGCACAGGAGATCGTACTCCGTCTTCGACAGCTCGACGCGCGTCTTGCCGCGCACAACCTCGCCCGTGTCGAGATTCACGGCGATCTTCCCGAAACGGAATTCTCCCGCCCCGCTCGTCCGCCTGAGGAGCGCATCGATGCGCGCAAGCAGCTCCTTGAGGCCGAAGGGCTTCGTCATGTAATCGTCCGCGCCGAGCTTGAGGCCCCTGACCTTGTCTTCCTCCTGACTCCTCGCGCTCAAGATCAGGACGGGGATCTGCGGGTACCGTTTCCTGAACGCGCGGCAGATCTCGAACCCGTCGATCTTGGGAAGCATGAGGTCGAGGACAAGCAGGTCCGGCACCTCCCGCCCGAGAAGCTCCAAGGCGGCCTCGCCGTCGCGCGCGCTCACGATCCTGAAACCTTCCATGCCGAGTTTTTCGGTGAGGCCCAGGAGCAGCGCGGGATCGTCTTCGACAATGGCAACGGTTCTCATGCCTTTTCCCCTGCAGGCAAAACGAGCGCGAAGGCGCTCCCCTCGTTCGACGAGTGTTGCAGCCGGACATCGCCGCCCAATCTCCGCGCGAGCGCACGCGAGAGCGCAAGGCCGATGCCGGCGCCGCGCACGGCGGCATTCTCAGGGTGCGCCCGGTAGAACTTCTCGAAAAGGTGTTTCTGCGCGTCCCTGGGAATCCCCAGGCCGCTGTCGCGCACCTCGATCGTGATGCCGCGCTCGTCGCGCGCGAGCTGCAACGAGACCTTGTGTCCGTCGGCGCGCCGGTACTTGAAGGCGTTGTCCAGCAAATTCTGCAGAATGCACGCGATTGCATCGCCGTTGGACTGAAGCCCGCCCGCCGCCCCCACTTCCGCCGAGAAACGCACGCCCTCGCGCGCCGCGCGGGCGTTGAAGCTCTCGACCAGCCGGCCGAGCACCGCGCCGAGATCCGTCGGCGCCATGGGAAGCACGACCTGCCCGCGTTCGATCCGCGCGAAGTCGAGCACGTTCTCTACTATGGCGGACAAGCGCTGGCTTTCGGCGTGGAGAATGTGCGAGAAGGCGCGTACCTTGTCCTCGGTGAGGTTGCCGTCGGCGAGCATCTCCGCGAAGATTCGCACCGTGCTCACGGGCGTCTTCATCTCGTGGGAGATGTTGGCAATGAACTCGCTCTTGAGGCGCGCAAGGCGCATCTCGGTTCTCATCGCGCGCAGAACGAAGAATCCGCCCGCGGCCGCGATCAGAACCAGCGCGGTGATGGCGCCGTACATCCAGCCGGTCTGCCGGCGTGCGGCGGCGGCGATCTCGGCAACGAGCGCGCTGCGCGCGACCGCCGTGCCGACCGGAACGCCGTGGGCGCTCAAGAGACGCTCGGCACACAGCTCGTCCCCGGCCGGCCGGCGCGGCGGCGCCTCTTGTCCGGAGTAGAGAAAGCCCGCGGTCGGCTCGAACGCAATGCTGATGCCGTCGCCGGCCTCCTCGGCCGGAAGCGCCATGGCGACCCACGTCGCCGCGAAGATCGGTCCGCCCTCGACGGCGCGGCAGAGAAAGAGCTTGCTCTCGAGCGCGAACGCCTCGGGCACGCGGCCGAGTGTGCGGACAGAAGCGCAGGCCGATTCGACCGTAGGATCGGCGGGCGGCTCGGCTGCGTCGATGCGGCGATAGAGCGCCGTTCGCCACTCAGGCGCGAGCGCGTACCTCAGGCGGCCGAGGCGTTCCGCCGCCGCGGACTTGTCGATCGCGCCAAGCTCGTAAAGGCCGAGCAGCGCCAGCGCAACGAACGGCTCGCCGTCGGGCCCGACGACGCTGGGATCTGCGCGCGCCACCTCCTCGTAGAGCCGCGCGGCCAGAGCGGTCTCCCCGCCGCGCCCAAGGCTTCGCGCCGCATGGTAGATGACTTGCGCGCGATAGGACGGCGTGTGAAGGGCGCTCAGGAAGAACGCGTAGGCATCGGCGGCCGCCAGGAAATCGCCCTCGCCAAGCTCCTCTGCGAAGCCTCCCGCGAGCGAATAGCGCAGCAAGCGCTTCTCTTCCTCTGTGGGCATCTCGCGCGGCGCCGGCGCGGCCGACGCTCCTCCGGCGGACAGAAAGAAGAACGGCTGCTCGGCATCGGCCAGCACGCGGGTGTCGCCCGTGCCGAGCAGTCGTTCGGCCGCCTGAATTCGCTCGGTAAGCGTACGGCGCATCCTCGCGCTCGTCCGCTCCAGCGCCGTCCGGGCGCGCTTTCTGAGCAGTTCGACCTGCCGCCGCTCCAGGTCATCCCCGCCGCGCAGTCCGAAATAGGCGAGGACCAGCGTGGGCAGGATCACACACGCGATGAAGGCGGCAACGGTCTTGCGCATCGATACCATCCGGCACGTTCGCCGACTTCCATTATGGCTGCTTGGGCAACGCGCTTCCAGCTTCCGCCGGCTGATTCTGCCTATCTTGGAGCCATTTCTTCCAGAGCTCCCGCTCCACCTCCTGTTCTTTCAGATTGCGCAGCGTGTCGAGCGCGGCTTTTCTGACATCGACAACGGGATCGTCGAGCATCGCGGCGAGGGATTCCATCGTCGCCAGGCCGCCCACGCCGCCCAGGAGCCTGATTGCGAGTTCCCGGATTTCCGCGTTGTCGTCCTTGAGCCGCGCGGTCAGAAGCGCCGTCACGCGGGGAATCTTGATCTGGCGCAACGACTCGCACGCTTTCTTGCGGATCTTCGGATCCTCGTCAGTGAGGAGCGTCTCGACGATCTTCACCCGCTCCTCGCCATCGAAGAGGTTATTGGCGAGCGTTATAGCGTGTTCCTTGTGGGGTCCGCGCGCAAGGTGACCGATGAGCGCCGCCTCTTCATCGTGCGGCCGACCTTTGAGCCACTCGGTAGCCCCCATCCTGCCGATGACCCGCAGTACACAGCCCTGCACCTCCTTGTCATCGCTCGTCAAGAATTCCCCAAATGTCGCGACCGGCGTCGCTTCGACGCGCAGAGGCAGCGCCACGGCACGCTCGGCAAGCGGAAGCGACCGGTCAGCCACGATCCGATCCAGGAATGCGCTCACGGTCGGGGATCCGAGGACGTAGTCCTTATCCCGCCAGTCGCAGAAAATGCGGGCGAGCAGCATGCGCTTGGGGCCGGAAGTGTGTTTTTCAATCGCCCGCGCGCACAGGGAAGTGAGCCGCTCCCTGAGCTCCGCCTCCTGCTCCGGCGTCTCCTCTGTCCACCGTACCGGCCAGCCCCGCGGCTGCATTGTTATTCCCTGTACCGTTCGCACGGAGACCCTTTTCGGTCCGGAAACAGCCCACCTGAGTGCCAGCTTGTAGAAGGCCGCATCCACGTCGCCCTCCAGACGTTCAAGGAGTGCCTCGGCAAGCGCCAGGCCGCTTCGCCGGTTGACCCAGTGCTTCTCCACCACTTCTCGCGCCGATGCGTAATCCTTGACGAGAATAGCGGCGATCTCCCCGGCGTGCGCGGGAACCACGTCGAGCGCCTTGACGAGCACTTCGTACACGAGGCTCCTTTTTTCCGGCAACGCTACCGCCGGATCGTCGAGGTAGCGGCCAAGCACCTGGATCAAGGCCGGATCCAGCACGACGAGCAACCCGACGTAGTTGCGCAGGACGAACGTGCGCACCTTGGCGTCGGGGTCGACCGCGAGTGTTCGTATGAGCGCAAGAAAGGCATCGCTCGGTCGCGGCGCGGCGTCCTCCGCCATGATCCTGCCGAGGTCCAGGGTCAGGTCGTTCGCGGCCTCATAGCGAATGATCTTTTCAAGCTCAGGCAGTGCCGCGTCATGGTGCAGGAAGAAACTAATGATATGTTTGTACACCCTGGAATATAAGAACGAGTTCGGCTCGCGGAGCATGGATCTGATCACGCCGCCGAGGCTCGAGTCCGCCTGGGGCAGGCTTATCTCCTGAACCCGCAATCCGAGGCAGAAGCAGGTGTGATCGTACAGGCCCTCGGTCTTCCCTGCCTGATCGCTGGCCCAGGCGCGTTCAAGCAAGACGACGAGGTTGCCGTAGTCCTTTCGTTCCAAAAGAAGCAGGGCGGAGTCTTTGCCGAACCTGTCAACCGTGGAGAGCAGCACTTCCGGCGTGAGCGCCGCGGGCGCGCTATCCAGAAGCGCATAAAAGCACGCGCTGGCAAGCGTTGAAGTCGGATCTCGCACGCGAGCGACCATCACGGCGGCCGTCTGCGGCTCCCTGAGAAGCATGCTCTCGAGGAACCCTTTGAACCGCGCGAAGTCCTCACCGGCAGAGGGGCCCTCACAGCTCTTCTCCACGCGCGTCAAGCTCGCGTCTAGCGACGCGCCGTCGCAGGCAAAGACCGCGCACAGCGCACGCACTTCCTCAGTCTCCGACGTGGCCGGCAGCTTGTCGAGGGCCGCGCGAAACTCGCGCTTCTTCTCGGCATCGAACGACGCGACGGCGTCAAGGAAACTCCCGATGCCCGAACGCCATCGGAGCGGATCGCACACAGTGTCGAGCGCCTCGAAATCTCCCATCTTCGCAAGGATCAGCGCCAGCTGGCGCCGGTACTGCGGATCGCGCGTCGTCTGCATCACCGTCCTGAGCACCGGCTGGGCGAGCGGCCCCATGGCAAGGAGCTTGCCCGCCGCGAGCTTGCCTTCGTCACTCTCGGGCGAAAAGAGCGTCATCGTCATCTGAAAGAGCTGCGCTTGGATGCTCTCGTTTTCCTTGAGCCCTTGGAGCCACTCGCCGGCGCCGCTCCGGCCGGCGTCGCGGATCTCCGTGAGCATCTTGGCAGCGCGTTCCTTGAAGGGCGCGCAGTCGGAGTGCTTCGCGGTGACTTCCTGGAGCAGGTCCTCGGCGCTCTTCAGGTTCCCGAGCTTGCGCTCGCAACGCGCAAGCAAGTACAGCGCGCGCGCCCGCACGGGACCTTGGGCGTTGGGATCGGCGAGCACCTCGCGGTAGAGCGCCGCCGCCTTGAGCACCTCCCCCGCCGCCATCTCGATCACCTCCCCCTCGGAGAGCTTGACATCGAGGGCGGGCGCTTCGCCCGCCTGCACACAAGGGACGCAGGCAAAGCACAGCACGAACACACACCACATTCCACCGGCCAACCGCACGTCACGCATGCGAGCCTCCTTTCTGGGACTCATGTGCCACGCCCGCGATGCTATGCGGCCGCTGTTAGAAAACGGTTAGGGTCCGAGCGGCGGCGGATTCGATTCGAGAACGGAGAAAAAGAGCTCGACGCGTGGCGTGCGCGTCGTGGCGAAGTGGAATCGCGCGCATCATGCCCGCGTTGAAGGCCTCTCTGCGCCTCAGGCGCCGGGACGACGCCTCCCGAAAAGAGGACGGCACGAGGCAGGGAGAGGACTGGAAGCCGTATGGCGTTCCCTCCCTTTCCGCACCGTCCCGGGCGGATAGCCATGCGCATCGCCGGCAAAGCAACCACTCTTAAGTCCTGCCTTGTAGATCTAGTGCGCATCCGGCAAGGCGACCGCGTGTTTTCGTGAACGACTTCTAAGCGATAAATTTGCACCTGCCGGATTTCCCCGCGGCAGAGAAGGCCGGCGTCCACTGCCTGCCGCGATTCGCCGGCGGCGCCCCGGCCGGTCTCACGGCTTCCCGCTCTTCCACAGGTCTATCGTCGTGTCGTTTCGCTGAGGTGCGCCTGGTGTGCTGCGGCCGTCGCGCACGTACTTCTCAAGGACCCTGGTCAGCCGATCGACGATCTCCGGCCGCTCGGCCGCGACGTTCGTCTGCTCGCCGCGATCGGCCGCCATGTCGTAGAGTTGAACGGCCGGCAGGCCGAGCTTGGCGGCCTCCGCATCACCGGGCCGGCTCCAACCGCCGCTCCCGGGACAGAGCGCGAGTTTCCACTGGCCTTGCCGGAGCGCGAAATTCCCGTGGATCGAGTGATGGACGAGCGCTTCCCGCAGCGGCGTGTCTGCCTTGCCACGCAGGATCGAGAGCATGCTCACGCTGTCTTCGCCCGCCTCGTCGGGAAGCGTCGCGCCGACGATGTCGGCGCAGGTGGCCATGAGATCGACCAAGCTCACGACCTGATCGCACGTCGTCCCGGGCCTGACAACGCCGGGCCACCGCACGATAAACGGGACGCGATGGCCGCCGTCCCAGATGTCCGCCTTGTGGCCGCGCAGCGGGCCAGAGACGTCGTGCCCGGATGCGCGGAGAGACGCGATGTCCGCCTCGGGCGAACACCCGTTATCGCTCGTGAAGACGACAAGCGTGGTCGCGGCAAGCTCGTGCCCAGCGAGCGCCTCGAGGATCTGGCCGAGCACCGCATCAGTTTGCATGACGAAATCGGCATACGGGTTGAGGCCGCTCTTGCCGCGCCACTCAGAGGACGGCGCGATGGGAGTGTGCGGTGCATTGAGCGGGAAGTACAGGAAGAAGGGCGTTCCCGCGCGCGCCTCGGCCGCGCGCTTCCCGATGTAGTCGACGGCGGCCCGAGCGAGCGACGGCAGCACCGCTTCCGCCTCGAACTCAGGCGCCGCCGGCCCGCACCGCGTCGTGCGGCTCGGTTTGCCCGCCACCATCGGGAACGCCTTTTCCACGGTCGGTATGGCCACGACGCGATCGTTCTCTATGAACGTGTACGGCACCATGTCCAGCGACGCGCTGATGCCGAAGAAGTAGTCGAACCCGAGGTTCGCGGGGCCGTTCGCGATGGGCCGCGCAAAATCGACGCTCCAGTGCTGCTCCGCCGTCTCGATCGCGTTGCGCTCGGGCTCGGGCTTGCCCTCGACCTTCGCCCAGTCCATGCCGAGGTGCCACTTCCCGATGCACGCCGTGTGGTAGCCGTAGCGCTTGAGCAGCGCGGCGACCGTCAGCCGCCCCGGTTCGATGAGATGCGGCGACAACCCGCCCAGAACACCCTTCTGCAGGCGCGAGCGCCAATTGTAGCGTCCGGTCATGAGGCTGTACCGCGTCGGGGTGCACACGGACGAGGTCGTATGCGCATCAGTGAAGCGCATGCCCTGGGCCGCGAGCGAGTCGGCGTGGGGCGTCGCGATCTTGCCCCGCGGGTTGTTGCACTTGATGTCGCCGTAGCCGAGATCATCGCACAGGACGACGACGATGTTCGGCCGTGGATTCGGGGCCGAGCGCAGCTCAGGGGCTGAGACGACGCCCAGGACAAGAAGCAACGCGAGACGCACGTCTGCGGGAAGTCTGCTCATGGCCGCCTCCTCGCCCACATCGTATATCATCTGCCGGCGAGGGGGCCACCTGTTGGCCTCGCTGTTCCGGAGAGAGAGCCACCGACTCGTGGCGCGGCCTGCGAGCATTCGGCGAATAGCGAGTAAAGGTCCCCGGCTAGCGGCCTGCCCAGCCTCAGTTGGCTCGATCCGGCAAGATTCCGGTCAACGAATGACCGGCTTTAACAAGACGTTTGACGGGAGGTGCCCATCTTGCTTGCGCGCCCACGCGGTGGTAATGTGGAGGAGGGCGGTGAGTCAGGGCAGGTGGTCTGCTCCGGCACCGCCGATCAACTCTTTCGTTAGCCGTGATAGGAAAGTCTGAACGCGCCATGGGGACTTTGGTCACCGTGTCCACCTTTTACACCCCCAGCGAGGCCCATCTCGCAAAGATGCGCCTCGAATCGTCCGGGATCCCAACGTTCGTCGAAGACGAGAACATCTTTACCATGCAACCTCTGCTCGTGGCCGCCGTGGCTGGCATCAAACTGCGTGTACGTGAATCCGACGCGGAACGTGCGCGAGCTACTCTCGGCGAGCACCCTGGTCAGGTCGCTTCGGACGATACCGAAAGCGAGGTCTGTCCGTGCTGCGGCTCGCGGAACTGCGAGGTGTCGCAATTGGGTCGACGTCTGGCTTTTCTCTCCGTGCTCCTATTGCAATTTCCTATCGGATCCTCCCGGCAATGGCTGAAGTGCCTGCAGTGTGGGCACAAGTGGCGATACCAGGGGCCATGCTAACGGCTAACCACTCGGTGCACTTGACGCGGCCGGACGGGACGGCGGATCACTTCGAGGAAAAGGAGGGGTGGCTTACAGGTTCGAATGGGACGAAGAAAAGGCCACCTCGAATGTGCGGAGACACGACGTCGGGTTCGACGAAGCCAGCACGGTGTTTGCCGACCCACTGGGTGTCGTCTTCGATGATGAGGAGCATTCCCTGGGAGAGGTCCGGGAGATCTTGATCGGACGCATAGGAAATGCCGTTCGCGTTTTCATTATTCACTAGCGCAATCGCGACCCTCGCCGCGGTCAATCAACGGTCGCGCGAACTCTTGAGGCGCTCCGCGCGAGCCCGCGCAGAGATCCGGGCTGCCTAAACGCCTTCGAAACGGCCTCTGGCCGGTGTTTTCGCCCCGGCGCCGCCCCTCTCTGCCGCCGGCCCCGCGCTCCCGCACGGGCGGTGTCGCGGGCGCCTGGGATGAGTCGCCCTCCTCGAAGGCGTCGAGCGTGAAGTGGCGCGTGAGGCACTGCCATTCGTCGCGGCGGGCGGCGGCGCTGGAGCGGTCGGGGGCTGCCGCTCCGCCTTCTGGAGCCGCTACGGGCGCGGCGGGAGAAGCTTCGGCAGCAGGCGCGGCTCTGGGCTCCGTGCCAAGGCCCAGGACAGCGACCGTCGCGAAGGCCAAGACCGACGCAAGGGGTGGACCGGCTTACGACGAACGGAGCGCGTGGCTCGCTGCCTCCTTTCGGGTCGAACGTGCAGGGCTCCGGAGCATTTTCCCGCCTCGCGCCGCCGACGTCTCGGGTTTTCCGGGCGGGGGCTGGGCCTGCGCCTCAGCGGTCGAAGGTAACGATCAGGCCGGGCGGCGCATCTTTCAGCTCCCGTTCCTCGGCCTCCGAGAGCTTACCTCCCAGAGCCTGGATCGCCGCAAGCGTATCGAGGCTGAGCCCGTCTGGGTCCTGTCCTTCCCTCAGCTTCTGGACGGCATAGGAACGAAACTCCGCAGTGGTTGAACGAACAAGCTCTCCGAGCAGGTGCTCGCTTACCCGGCCAATCGCCTCTCCCTTGCGGACCAAGCGCACCCAAGCGTCAACGTAAGCCTCCGCCTTCCTCTCCGGCGACAGCTTCAACGCCACGGCTTCGCGGACGAGGCTCAAGAGATCGCGTTCGCTCGCATCGAGCCCGTCCGATGGATAGAGATCAAGCTCCCTCCGGATCTCCTCGGTAGCCGCCTTCACCGCAAACGGAAAGCAAAGAGTAGTGTCGCGCTCCCGCAGGACGGCGAGCACCACTCTGGAGAGGAGCGGATCGCCTTGGGGCACGGCCTTTGCGAGGCCCTCCAGGGATTCCTGCCGACACCAGCCACCCTTGTCCTTCAGGATCCTGTCGGCGACCGCGGCCAGTGACTCTGGGCTCCTCTCCTCGAGCAGGTAGGAGTTGAAGATCGGAACCGCCTCTTCGGGGCACCTCACGTACATCTCGATGAACTTCGCGCGCGCTCGCGCCGAGGGGTATTTCAGGAAGTGTCTGGCAAGGGCGTGAAAGACCCCTTCCGTGAGCCCCTCTTCCTGGATCAGCCCGAGCAGCGCTTCGTGGGCCTCCTTCGCCGCGCCCAACTCCGTGAGCGCGTGGACCATGGTCTCTCGCCCCGATGCGTATGTGTTGCGGAGAGGGCTCATGATGCGCTCCCGGCCGTCTTCGAAGCTCTCGGAAGTCGGGAGCGCGGCGACGAGGACCGGCACGGCCTCGCCGGCCGGGTACCCCAGAGCGAGGAGGCTCTTTGCGGCCTCCGCCTGCACGAAGGAATGCTCCACCTTGAGGAGGGCCGCTATGCGGTCGAGGACACCCCTGGACCTGCCGAGGGAGCGCAGCGCACGCGCCCCGCATATCTTCACCAGATCGATGTCCTTCGCCGTGGCGGCGAGCACGGCGGGCGCGGCCGCCTCCTCGCCGTAGACCGCCTGCGCGCAAAGGAGCCATTCCACCGCTTTCATGCGTGCCACGTTCTCGGCGTCTTCCGCATCCGTGACGGCGCCCACAGCATCGGAGGTCAGCCTCTCCGCGATGATCTTCCGGGCCGCCGTCGGAGGCTTACCTTCGAGGTGGAGAAGGTAACCTCGGATGAGCGCCAGGACCATCTCAACATCAGTCCCGCCCTGTGCGTCGGGATAGGTCGTCCGGTACCACCCGCCGTGGATCCTGCCGTCGATGATGGGCAGGTCGCCGCTGGTAGGCGTCGGCACCCTCCAGACCGTACGCGTCCTGGCCTTGGAGGCCTTGGCTTGGGTTTCCCTTTGGTCCTTGTCGCTTCCCGAGGCCTTGTCCTTGCTCGTAGCGTCACCCTTGCCCTTGACCTTGCCGCTGCCATCGGGCGAGGCCTCGCCGAGACCATCTCCGCAGGCGTGCGACCCGGCGCTGGCATCCGCCTCGGGGTTGAGGGTCTCCTTGCTCAGGAAAGCCAGGAGGCGGGCCCCTTTCCGCATCGATTCCTCCTCGATCCCCTCTTTCGGCCAGTTCGGGTTGTTGAACCCGCAAAGGACGAAGGGGGTGCCCGGGTCCCTCCCCTTGAGGACGTCGATGGCCTTGGCGCTGCACTCGAACTGGCCGCCTTCCACGATCTCGACGACGGCGATCAGGTCGGCGCCGGTCACCATGTCCTCGAAGGAAGGGTCGGTCCAGTGGGTGGCGCGCGCGAAGCCGGAAAGTAAAACGAACGCGGAGGCGAGGTAGAGAGAACGAGGCATGGTTGGCCTACGCATAGGAAATGCCGTTCGCGTTTTCATTATCCACGAGCGTAATCGCGACCCTCGTCGCGGTCAATCAACGGTCGCGCGAACTCTTGAGGCGCTCCGCGCGAGCCCGCGCAGGCTCCGCGCGGGCTGTGTGCGCCCTCGCGCGGAGAGCCGGGCTGCCTGAACGCCTCCGAAACGGCCACTCGCCGGTGTTTTCGCCCCGGCGCCGCCCCTCTCTGCCGCCGGCCCCGCGCTCCCACACGAGCGGCGTCGGCGCTCGTTCGCGCCCCCGCCTCGAACGCCCCGTGGCGTCCCAACGGTTTCATCCCGCCCGACAACTATCCTGACACGGGGGGCAGCCGAACCGTCCCGACCGCAACGGGACTCTCGGCGGGTTTCCAGAGAAGCCGGCAATCGCCGTCGAGATCCCGCACAGAGAAAGCCTCCCCTTCTCCGCCCGCCGCCGGCGCGGACGGTTCCCCGTGATCCATGGAGAAAGGGAGGTCCGTGACGGGCGTGACGGCCTGCGTTAACTCTGGTGGGCGATGACGGGCTCGAACCGCCGACCTCCTGCTTGTAAGGCAGGCGCTCTAACCAACTGAGCTAATCGCCCCCTTTGCGGTTTCGCGCGCGGCCGGCAGTCATGGTAGGCCATGGCGCCGGAACGATCAAGGTGCCGCGGACGCGTCCCACTGGAGAGACAAATCCTCGCAGGCGTCCGCGGGATCATCGAGATCCGCCAGGCCGCCGCGCCGCGCCTCCGGCTCCAAGATTCTCAGGCGCGGACGGATCGGGTCGATCGGATTCGGGCCCACCACGCGCGCGATCTCGCCCCCCGGCAGCCTCACGATGCTGCCCACGGGGAATTTCGAGAAATGCAGGGCGAAGGCGCGCAGGACGCCCGGATCGAAAAGATCCTCGGCGAGCGTCATCGCCTCGATGCAGCGGTAGGCCTCCCGCGGCGTGCGCCCCTCGCCCGTCCACGGGTTGACGAGGAGCGCGAAGCTGTCCAGGAAAGCCGCTATCCGCGTGGGAAGATCGACCTCCTCGCCGCGCTTGCCGCGCGGCTCGCCCCGGCCGTTCCAACGCTCGTGGTGATCCAGACACACCGACTGCACCTGATACCCCCACGTGCGCGCCTCCCGGATGAGCCGCGCGCCCGCCTCCGTGTGGTCGATCGGCTCGACCACGGTCAAGCCCTCCGTCGGCCCCGGCTTCCACCCCAGCGCCACGAGCCCGACATTGTGAAGCAGCCCCGCCACCCCCATGCGCAGCACCTGAAGCGGCGTCCATTTCAGGCCCAGCGCCATGTGAATGCACATCTTGCAGACCAGCAGCGCGTTGCGCGCCACGGGATCGAGCGGCAGGGTGTTGCGCCACTCGATGAACGTCTCCGGCTCGACCTGGCGGCGCCTCACGAGAAACTGCACGAAGCGCTCGACCTGGGCGCCGTTGATGCGCCCCCGCACCGCGATCCTCGCGAACATGTCCTCGAGCCCTTCGACCGCCTGCCGACAGCCGCCGCGCCCCGCCTGCGGCGCCGCCGTCCCCTCTCGGCGGCCGGCGCTCGGCTCGGCGCCGGGGGAAGGGGGCTCCGCGGCGCGGGCCTGCCTCGCGCGCCAGACCTCGGCGATCGACGCAATGACTTCGTCCTCGGCCTGCGCCCGCAGCCGGATTACATCCTCGCCGTCGATGATCCCTCGCCGCCGCGCTTCTTCCAGCAGCGCCAGGACTCGCAGCGACCCCGCATCCTCGCAGGTTTGCAGCTCCGGGTGCCACCTGCGCAGCACCACCGCCTCCTCGGGCGACAGCCTGACGACAACCACCGGCACCCGCTCGATCCCCGCGCGCCGCGCCGCGTGATAACGCCGCCGGCCGTCAAGCACGATATAGCCCTGCCCTTGGGGCGCGACGACAAGCGGACGCAGGAGACCGTGCGCGGCGACCGACGCGCACAACTCCTCCGAGGGCTCGCCCGGCCAGGCGCAGAGGCGCTCCAGGGGGAGATTGCGCACCCGGCTCTCGGCGCCCCGCTTCCTGCCTCTTCCGAGCCACATGCGCCCAGCCCTCTCACGCGGGCACGAGCTGCTTCGTCCGCCCGCCGCCGCGGCCGTAGTACCCGTATTCCTTCGCCTTTCCGAAGGAGTACCGGTTCAGGAAGACGCCCAGGACGTTCGCCTGGACGTTCGCCAGCAGGTGTTTCGCCCAAAGGATGTCGTGCCGGTCGCACTGGCCCGCCCCGACCACGAACACGCACCCGTCCACCATCGAAGCCACGGTCAGACCGTCGCCGACCCGATCGATGGGCGGCGTGTCAAAAATCACGAACTCCGCCTGCGCGCTCAATTCGGCGACGGTTTTTGCGAAGAGCTCCGATTCGAGCAGCTTGGCGGGAGCGGATGCGCTCGGCCCGCTCGTCAAGACGGACAGGCCGGGGACCGCCGAGCGCTGGAGGGCGTCCGTCGCCTTGACACCGCCCCTGAAGCGGACGTCCTCGCTCATGATGCCGTCGAGCACCTGCTGCGGCGAAATCCAGCCGCTCAGCACCGTCGACAAGCCGTAGATGTTGTTAAGGCCGAGCAGCGTGTGGACTCGGGGGCTGCGCATGTCGGCGTCCACCAGCACCACCCGCGCGCCCTTGCGCGCCAGCGCCGCCGCCAGGTTGACGCTCACCGTCGTCTTGCCCTCTTGCGCCACGGCGCTGCACACCGCGAAGGACCGCAGATCGAGCTCCCGCGCCGCGGCGCGCACCAGGGTGGCCGCGACGCTGAACCGCTCCGCGATTTCCGAGTCCTCCGCCGCCAGGCGTCCGACCTGCGTCCTGGAGGCGGGAGGAATCGCGCCGAGGAGCGGCGCATCGAGCCACTTTCGCACGTCGCCCTCGTTCATGACGCGCACATCCAGGTACTCGCGGAGGAACGCGGCGGCCGCCGCCGCGATGAGCCCCAGCAGCACCGCCAGAGACAAGGGTCCCGATCCCGATCCGGGGACGGGCAGCGTGATCGCCATGCGCCCGGGATCGGCGATCCTGACTCCGCCGAGCAGGTGGGCCGCGCCCAGGAACCGCACGTTGTTCTCCATGGCCAGCACGGTGCGATAGCGCTCGCCCACGTCGTCGCACGCCTTCTTCACCGGCTGGTAGACAATGGCCTGGCTGGAAAGCTCCTGAGCGCGCCGGTTCAGGGCGGCCAACTGCTCCTGCCTGACTTCCAGGGACAGGGCCGTCTTGCGGATCTGGATGAGGACGTCTTGCAGCTCGCGGTCGTTGGAATCCAGCGCCGACCTGGCAAGCTCCTCCTTCATGATGTCCGGCAGGCGCTGCTCGATCTCTCCGATGCGCTTCTCCAGCTCCACGACCTCGGGATGCTGCCGCGTCCTGCGCTCCAGCATCTCGTCGAGCTTCAACTTGAGGTCGATGAGGCGCTTCCGCGCGCCCGCGACGCGCTCGTTGTCCACGAGAGCCGTCTCCACCTCGAGGGGCGACGGCGGCGCGCCCTCGGCGAGCGGACGCTTCTCCACCAGTTCGCGGTAACGGCGCGTGTTCTCCCGGTGCGTGGCCGCAAGGCGGTCGCACTCGCTCTGCAAGTTCTCAATGTCGCGCTCGAGGTGTTTCTGTCTGACCACGGGATCGAAGCCCACCGCGGCCACGATCTGCCCCCACTTGCCCTCGGCCTCCTTGAGGGAGCGCCGCAGCGCCTCGGCCTCGTCGTGCAGCATGTGCCGCACGTGTTCCAGGTCCTCGTCCAGCCGATCGTCGTAGTAGCGCACGACGGCCTCGGCCGCCGCCCACGAGATCAGCAGCGCAGAGGCATGGCTCTTGGCCCGCACGACCAGAAACACCGATCCCTGATCGTCGCTCACGGCCCGCAGGGCATCGGCCAGGATGCTCGGGAAAACCTCCCGGTTCCCGTAATCCCGCGCGAACTCCCCGCGATAGACCTCGATCTCGTCCTTGAACGGCGGCAGCACGAACCCGCGGCTCGTGAAGGGTTCGTCCCCGTAGACGAGCCTGACGATGCGCTCCTGGATCCAACGGTTCTCCAGGGAGGCTTTCACGGTATGAGACGACGGCGTCTTGATCCACGCGACCGGCGAGAGCGGCGCGCCCGCCGACGACCCCGCGCCGTTCGCGACGATTATCTGAGCGCTCGCCTGGCTCTGCTGCCGGCCGCAACTGACCCAGGCGACATGCGCCCCCACGACGAGGATCAGCACCGCCAGAAAGATCCGGTAACGGCGCCGGACTACGGACAGATAATCTCGAAGCTCCATGAGCGCGCCCTTCCGGGACACCCCTCAAGCGCGGCCGTCGCCGCCCGCCGGCGGCGGGAACGACGGGAGGTTTCCCACTTTACCAGTAGTACTATCGTCCCCGCCCCAAAGCTTCCTTTAGGGAACCGCCGCCTTTTCGCCCGGAGGGCGGGAGGCGCCGGCCGCCGCCTTTCCCCGGAACGTAAGCGCGCCCCCCCGCGCGGCTTTCACCGCCCGCGGCGGGTCCCTCCGGCCGCCCACCCCGCGCTTGCGCCTCCGCGGCCGGCGTTATACACTGCCTCTCTGTGAAGAGGAGACCCCGCGCGCGCACCCAAGACATGCTGTTCGCCGCCGCCGCGCTCGCGGCCGCCGTGTGGAGCCGGCCGGCGCTCGCCGGCGAAGCCGCGCCGCCGCCGTCGCTCCAGGACGCCATCGCGGCGCTTCTGGCCCGCGACGGCTGCGACGTCGAGCGGACGGGCATCTGCGTCATCGCCGACGACGGCGCGACCCGCGCGGAAATCTCCGCCGACACGCCGCTCGCCCCCGCCTCCAACCTCAAGCTTCTCACCACCGCCGCGGCGCTCCACAACCTCGGCGAGGAGTACATCTTCCAGACCACCTTGACCGCCACGGCGGCGCCCCGCGGCGGCACCATCGCGGGCGATCTCATCGTGCGCGGCGGCGGCGACCCGAATATTTCCGGGCGTTTCTACAGCGACCCGGAGGCCGTCTTGCGCGCCTGGGCCAAGGCTCTGCGCGCCGCCGGCATCCACACGATCACGGGCGACTTGGTCGCGGACGACACCTTCTTCGACGACGAGCGCTTCTGCCCCTCCTGGGACCGGGCGCAAGAGGCCCGTTGGTACTCGGCCCAGGTCTCGGCGCTGAGCCTCAACGACAACTGCGTGGACATCACCGTGACGCCCGGCGCGGCCGACGGACCCGCCCTCGTCTCCGTGGCGCCCGACAGCCCGGCGGTCGTCCTGCGCGGCGCGCCCGTCACCGCCGCCAAGGCGAAGACCAAAATCATCGTCACGCGCCGGTCGGGCACCAACGAGATCACCCTCTCGGGCACGATCGACAAGAACGCGGGTCCGTGGAGGGACTACGTGGCCATCGACGATCCCGCGATGTTCTTCGCGCACACCTTCGCGGCCGTGCTGCGCCGCGAGGGAATCGCCGTGCGGGGCGCCGTGCGCCGCGCCGCCCGGCCCGCCCCGGCGCCGCCCCCCGGCGCGCAGCTCCTCATCCGCCACGATTCGCCCCTGGCCCGCGCGCTGCCCGTCATCAACAAGAACAGCCAGAACCTGCACGCCGAGCTCCTGCTCCGCGCCATGGGCGCCGTCAAGTTCGGGGAAGGCAGCGCCGCGGCCGGCGCCCGCGCCATCCGCGCCTGCCTCGACACGCTGCTTGTCCCCTGCGAGGGCCTCGTCATCGAGGACGGCTCGGGGCTTTCCGCCGGCAACCGCGTCACCGCCCGCACGCTGGCGCGGCTTCTGCACGCCGCCCGGGGACGGGAATGGTTCCCCCCCTACCTCGACTCGCTCCCCTTGGCGGGCATCGATGGCACCCTGAAGAGCCAGCGCCGCTTCCGAACGGCGCCGCAGCTCCACGGCTGCGTCCACGCCAAGACGGGCAACATCGCCCGCGTCTCGGCCCTTTCGGGCTACGTGCGCCACGGCGAGCGTCTGTGGTCCTTCGCGTTGCTCTTCAACGAACCGCTCCGGCGCAAGGGCGCCCGCATGAACGCGCTCCAGGACGCCATCGTCCGCGAGATCCACGCCGCCATGGAGTCCGGGCCGGCCGAGGGCGGCGCGGCGGGCGCGGCGCGCTGAGCGCGCCGCGCCCGCCCTTTGCATCCCGCGCCGTCATCCTCTACGATGAAACCCATCGCAGCGCGCCTGGGCCGTTGCAGAAAGGAGACGCATGCGCACCGCCGGATCTCTCGCCGTCGCTTCGCTGACAGGGCTGCTTGCCGCCGCGGCGCCCGCCAAGGACTACAGCTACGCCGATCTCCTCCGGAAGATGACCGACCTGGCGGACCTCGCCGTCCTTCCGGAGCCCGGCGAGAAGTGCTACCAGTTCTCCAGCTACGACCGCGCGTCCAAGACGCCGGAGGACCCCAAGGGCTGGAACGCGAACGCCGATTTCGGCAAGTACCTCCGCAAGGACGGCGACGAGCACGTCATGGCGGATGCCGAAGGCCCCGGCTGCCTGGTGCGCATCTGGTCCGCGAACCCCGCCGGCGTTCTCAAGATCTACATCGACGGCGCGGCCGAGCCCGCCGTCGCGGCGCCCGTGCGGCCGATCACGGTCAAGTCGTGGCAGAACGCCGACCGGACGCCCGTCCCAGGCGGCACGCAGGACGCCTGGGTCTTTCCCGAGCCCATCGGCACCGCCGGCGTGTCGTCGGCCTTCTGCGGCCGCCGCGGCTCCGGGTGGAACCTCTACTTCCCGATCCCCTTCCAAAAGCGCCTCAAGGTCACGGTGTCCGGCGCGGAGAAACCCGAGCGCCTCTACTATCACGTCAATATCCAGAGCTACCCCGCGGGCACGAAGCTGCCCAGTTGGTCCCTGGACGTCGTCAAGCAGAACGCGCCGCTCGTCAATGAAATTTTTGAGGCTCTTTCCAAGCCGGCCGAGAGCGTCGCCCTGGCCGGGGGCGAGGCGCAGTCCCTGACGCTGCTCCCCCAAGAGCGCTTCGAGCACACCTTGTACGGCCCCGCCGCCGTCACCCTGGCCACGGCCAAAGTCACGGCGCCGGATCTGGCCAAGGCCCTGCGCCAGATCGTCCTCAGGGTCACCTTCGACGGCGCCGCCGCGCCGCAGGTTTGGACGCCGCTCGGCGATTTCTTCGGCAGCATGCCGGGCTGCAACCTCTATCGCTCGCTGCCCCTCGGCATCACCAAGGACGGCATGTACAGCCGCTGGTACATGCCCTTCAAGGAATCGGCGCGGATCGAGCTCGTCAACGAGGGGCCGCAGCAGGTCTCCATCCTCGGGTCGCTGCGGGCCGAGCCCATCGGGTGGTCGGACGGCTTGGGCCACTTCCACGCCAAGTGGCGCCGCACGGCGAAGACCGAGGAGTTCGACTGGCCCTTCATCGAGGCCAAGGGCCGCGGCCGCGTGGTCGGCGTGGCCATGGGCATCTTCAACCCCCAACGCGGCTGGTGGGGCGAGGGCGATGAAAAGGTCTGGATCGACGGCGAGTCCTTTCCGAGCACCTTCGGAACGGGCAGCGAGGACTACTTCGGCTACGCGTGGGGCAGCACCGCGCTCTTCCAGCACGCCTACCACAACCAGACCCTGTGCGAGGGCCCGGAGAACGCCAACAACACCGCGCTCAACCGCTGGCACATCCTGGACAACCTGCCGTTCCTCCGCTCCATCCGCTTCACCATCGAGAACTGGCCGCTGGGCAACCGGATCGGCCGGGACTTCTGCGCCGTGACGTACTGGTACGCCGCGCCGGGCGGCGAGGATTTCTTCGCGCCCGTGCCTCTGGCGGACCGCGCACCGCGCGCGGCCTCGAGGCCCTTCCGGTTCCCCGGCGTCATCGAGGGCGAGGAGATGCCCATCGTCGCGGGCGGCGACGCCGGCATGCAGGACACCAGCGGCCACAAGGGACAGTGGAGCAACAACGCCCACCTCTGGTGGCGGCCGAAGGCCGTGGGCGCCAAACTCGTCCTCGGCTTCGATGCGCCCGAGGAAGGCGTTTACAAGGTCAGCGCGCTCATGACGAAATCCTGGGACTACGGCATCCTCCGGATTTCGATCAACGGCACGGCGGCGGCCGAGAACTTCGACGGCTTCAGCGGCGAGCCCGGGCGCTGCGTGCCCAGCGGCCCCATCGTTCTCGGCGTGTTCCCCCTCGTCAAGGGGCGCAACACGCTCGCCCTCGAAGTCGTGGGCAAGCACGCCGCTTCGCCCGGGTACTACGCCGGCCTGGACGGCATCTTCTTGGGGCGCTGAGCGCCCCGGGCTCAGGCTTCGAGCTCCTCGCGGGGGGGCAGGCCCGTGAGGCCGTACCCGCGCCGGATGGCGGCGCGGGCCCGCGCGTAGACAAGGTACAGCGCCGGCACCACGCCCAGGGTGAGCACCGTGGCGAACACCAGGCCGAAGATCACGGCGACGGCCATGGACTGCCACCACTGCGACGAGGTCGTGTTGTACTGAACGCTCAGCTCGCCGAAATCGATGTTGAGCTTGAGCGCCATGGGGAGGAGCCCCAGGATCGTCGTCACCGCCGTGAGCAGGACCGCCCTGAAACGCACCATGGCCGCGCTCACCACGGCCTGCCGCACCGTCTCGCCGCGGCGCTCGAACTGCTGGATCGCGTCGAGGAGCACGATGGCGTTGTTGACGACGATGCCCGCCAGCGAGATCACGCCGATGCCCGTCATGATGATGCCGAAGGGCATGCGCAGGATGAGGAGCCCCGCCATGACGCCCGCCAGCGACAGCACGACGGAGCACATGACGATGCCTGAGACGAGAAAGGAGTTGAACTCCAGCATCATCGTCAGGAAGATGAGGAGCAACGCCGCCACGAAGGCCTTGCGCAGGAAGTCGCCGGCCTTCTCCTCCTCCTCCGCGGCGCCGCCGAACCGGTACGTGATCCCCGGCGGGAAGCGGTGCTCCGCCACGCGCCGCTGGAACTCCGCGCGCACGTCCGCGTCGTTGCGGATGCCGGGCTGGACCTCGGCCGAGGCGTTGAGGATGCGCCGTTTGTTGAGGTGCTTGATGGCCACCGGCCCCGGGACGAGCTTGGCCGACGCCACCGAGGCGACGGGCACCGACCCGCCCGACGCCACGGGGATCATCACGTGGGCGAGCAGCTCGGTGTCGAGGCGGTAGCGCTCGGGCAGGCGCAGCATGATGTCCTTCTCGTCGTCGCCGTGTCCGATGCTGCCCGTTTTGAGGCCCCCCACCGCCACCTGGAGCAGGCTGGCCACCGTGGCCTGCTCCAGGCCGACGACGCCGGCCCGCGCGCGGTCCACGGCCCACTCCAGGGTGGGCTGCGCCGTGACGGCGTCGTCGGTGGGCTTGGCGGCGCCGGGCGTGCCCTCCATGATGCGCTTCACGGCATCGATGACGTCGCGCATCTGGTTGAGATCATCGCCGAAGATGTCGATGGAGACCGGCGCGCCGGTCGGCGGCCCCTCCTCCTGCTTGACGACGTCGAACTCGGCGCCGAAGAGCGGCGGCGCGACGCGCCGCCCGTCGGGCGCGAGCCCCTCGATGCGCCGCCGCATCTCGGCCAGCGTCAGCATGCTGCTCCGGACGCGGTCCTCGCTTTCCACGAACTCCACCTGCGTGGTCACGGGCCCCGTGTTCTCTCGAAAGAGCGCCCCGCCCTTGCCGTCCTCCAGCCCCACCACGACGCTGGCGTACTTGAGGTTCTCCACCGGCCGGTCGTAGCCGCTTTCCGGCGCCCCGAACATGCGCGCCTCCATGGCGAGGCTCAGGCGGTCCGAGGCCTCCACCGAGATGCCCTCAGGCGGCTTGATGCTGCAGATCACGTTGTCCGGATCGAGGGGCGGGAAGAACTCGACGCCCGCGCCCGCGGTGCCCTGGAGCACCGCCACGAAGAGGAGCAGCGCGCCCGCCGTCGCCAGGGTCCAACCCGGCCGATCGAGCATGAACTCCAGGACCGGCTTGTACTTCATGACGAGCCAGTAGGTCGGCCGGCGCGTCTCGGGGTCGATGGACGTCTCGGCCCCCGGCTTCAGCTTCATGAACATGGCGCAGAGCGTCGGGTTGATGACGAGCGCCACGAAGAGCGAGGCCGAGATGCTGACGATGACCGTCATGGGCAGGAAGCTCATGAACTTGCCGATGATGCCGGGCCACCACAGGAGGGGCAGGAACGCGGCCACGGTCGTCGCGGTGGAGGTGATCACCGGCCAGGCGACCTCCTTGGCTCCGGCCAGGGCCGCCCGCGCCCGCGACAGGCCCATGGAGTGGTGGCGGTAGATGCTCTCGATGATCACGATGGCGTTGTCGACGAGCATGCCGCTGGCCAGGACCAAGGAGAAGAGGGTCATCATGTTGAGGGTGTGCCCGGCCATGTGCAGCACGACGAACGTGATCAGCATGGACAGCGGGATCGCGACGGCCACCAGGAGGGCGTTCCGGGCGCCCATGCCGACGAACACCACGAGAAGGACGAGGATCACCGCGGTGCCGACCCCGTTCTCCAGGTCCCCGACCATGATGCGGACGTCCCGCGAGCGGTCCAGGCCCTTGACGATCTTGACGTCCGAGGGCACGGACCAGCCGTGCATGACCCGCGCCACCTCCTCGCAGAAGGCGAGGACGTTCTCGCCCATGCGCTTCTTGATATGCAGGCTCACGGCCTTGGTCGGCTCGAGGTACCGGTCGGGCGCCGCGGTGAAGTCGTACAGGCGCGCCCGCGACCGCTCCTCGTCGAAGTCGTAGCGCGCCATGGCCACATCGCTCAGGTAGATGGGCGTCCCGCGCGCCGTGAACCCCACGACCAGGCCGAGGATCTCGGCCGGATTCTGGAACTCCCCCGGCACGCGCATGAGGATGCGGTTGGTGACGCTGTCGGCGGTGCCGGCCGAGACGTTGCGGTTCGTGCCGCGCAGAATGGCCTGCACCTGCGCCAGCGAGAGGTTGAAGAAGTGCAACCGCTCGGGATCGACCTCGATGGCGATCTCGCGCTTCCGGCCCCCGAAGATGTCGACGTCCAGGACGCCCGGGATCTCCTTGAGATCGTCCTCGAGCTTCTCGGCCAGCTCGAAGAGCTCCGAGCGCGACACCGTCGGGCCCGCGACCAAGTGGTAGATCAGCACCGGCAGGCTCGACACGGCGAATTCCTTGACGACCGGATCCTCCGCGTCGGGCGAGATGTCGGACTTGGCCTGGGCGACCGCGTCGCGGGCACGGTTCAACGCCAGGTCGATCTGAACGCCCGGCACGAACTCCAAGCTGATCAGGGACATGCCGTCCGAGGAGACGCTCCGCATCTCCTTGAGCCCCTCGATGCCGTCCAGCTTGGTCTCCAGCGGGATCGTGACCGAGTCCTCGACATCGATCGGCGTCGCGCCGTCCAACGTCGTCGTGACCAGAATGAAGGGGATCTCGACGTCGGGGAAACTCTCGCGCGGCATGGCGAGATACGAGTACGCGCCCGCCAGGAAGAAGCACAGCGACAGGAAAATGATCGCCGCGTGGTGCTTGATGGCGTACTCGGTGATGCGCATGCCTCGGCGTCCTCCGCGCGGCCTAGGGCTCCGCCCGGTTTTCGGCCCCGCCGTTCCCGGAAGCCGCGCCGACGAGCACGCCGTCCTCCATGACCACGTTGATCTCCTCGCCGTGGATCACGCCCTTCATGCCCGCGACGATCAGGCGGTCGCCCGCCGCCACGCCGCGGCTCACGAGCACCGACTCGCCCTTGATCGCGACGGGCTCCACGTCGCGCACCGCGGCGAAGTCCTTGCCGTCGCGGCGTTCGGCCACGAACACCCGCGGGCCGACGTCGGCCACCCTGATGGCCTTCAGCGGAATGGTGATGGCGTCGGGATACCGGAGGTAGTCGACCCGCGCCTGGACGATCATGCCTTCCTTGAGGGCCTCGCCGGGATTCTCGAAGCGGAGCTCGACGTGGAAGGTGTTGCTGGCGGCGTCGGACGCGTGGGCGACGTTCTCGATGACGGCGTCCAGTTTGAGCCCCTCGTAGGCGCCGCCGGTGAGCTTCGGCAGGCCGGGCAGGATGACCGCCGCCTTGATGCGCCGCTCCGCGCCCGGCATGGCGCGGGCCAGGTAGGTGTCGAGCCCGGGGCTGCCCTGATCGAGGAAGGCCACGTACCGGTCGGCCACATCGACGCGAGCCCGCAGACGCGTCAGGTCGTAGATGCGGCCCAGGGGCTGGCCGACGGCCACGACCTCGCCGGGCTTGACCAGGTGCTTTTCGAACCGCCCCGCGAAGGGCGCCTTGAGCTCGCACTTGGCCAGCGCCACGGCGATGCCCTTGATGCCCTCGTCGGCCTCGTCCACCTGCGCCCTGGCGAGGTCGAGGGCGGCCTCGGATTGGGCGATGTTCAGGCGCGCGGACTGAACGCTCACGCCGGCCCTGTCCATGGCCTCCATGACTTTCTTGACGGCGAGCTGCCGCTGCGTGAGCGTGTTGGCGGCGATGTCGAGGTCCGCCGCGGTCAGGACCTCGGACTCGGCCAGGGGCTTGATCCGCGCATACTCCTTCTCGGCGACGGTGAGATCGGAGCGCGCCGCCGAGAGATCGAGCTCCAAGGCGGTTGCCTCCTTGCGGGCATGCTCGAAGGCCGCGTGCGCCAGGGCGAGCTGCTGCTCGTAAACGGCGACGCTTTTCTCCGCCGAGAGCCGCTTGGCCCGCATCTGCCCCTGCTGCGCCTTGAGCTGGTCGGCGTTGAGGACGGCCACCGTCCGGCCGGCCTCGACGGCCTCGCCTTCCTCGACGAACCACTCCTGGAGCCGCCCCGCCGACTCCGCGCTGATGGCGGCGCTGCGGTCGGCCTCGATCCTGGCGGGCAGGACCAGGGTGGCCTCGAAGGGCTCGGCGACGATGCGTTGGACCTCGACGTTGGCGATCCGCGGCGGGGCCTGGACCAGCGCCGGCGGCGTCTTGGTCGCCGCGACCACGATGCATGCGATCGTGAGGATCAGCACGATCCCCGTGCTCCCCCACGTTATGAACCGCAAGCGCCGCCCCCCGGCCGAGGGCGCCGTCCCGGTGTTATCGGAATTCCGTTCGCCTGTTTCCGCGCTCATCGTTTCCTGACGCCGTCCCCGCGGGCGCGCCCGGCGCCCTCCCGCGCCTGCGCGGCGCGCAACCCTCCCGCCGCGAAGCGGATCATGCGGTCCGCCACGGCGTCCATGTCATCCAAAAGGCACATCCGCTCCGTGAACTCGGCCAGGCGCGGCCCCGCCAGCAGCGGATGCAGGAACGTGCCGATGACGAGTTGGAGCTGCCACCACAGTTCTTTTCGGGACAAACCCGGCAGAGCTTCGCTCAATGCGTCCAAAAAAAGCCCCGTGACCTCCCCGAAGAGCCGCGCGTGGAGCTTCGGGAGCTGCGGGAGCGGCTCGGAGTACATCCGCCCCGCGAGGCGCACGAAGGAGTTGACGCCCCCGCCGGCGCGCAACGCGAAGACGGGCGTCACGAAGGCGCGCAGGACCGCCTCGACGTCCGGCGGCCCGCCGTCGGCGGCGCGGCGGCATTCCGCCAGGAGCCGCAGGCGCTCGCGGTTGACGGGGCTCACGCGCCGGCTGATCACCGCCCAGAGGAGGCCTTCCTTGGAGCCGAAATGGTAGTTGACGGCGCCCAAGTTGGCCGCGGCGGCCTCCGTGATGGCCCGGAGCGACGCGCCGGCATAGCCGCGCTCGGCGAAGAGCTGCTCGGCCGCATCGAGCAGGGCGGTGCGCGTGGCGCGGCCGCGTGTCTCCGCCGCGCCGCCCGGGAGCCTCGTTCTTGCAGTCATACGTTCGTATGATTCTACCCGCCCGCAGGGCGCCGCCGCAAGCACGGGACACGCCCCATTGCGCGCCGGGGGCGATTCCGGTAGAAATGGATTCTCGGCCCGCGGGCCGGCGGACAGCTCGGGAGGCGGTTTCCATGCAGAAGACAATGAAGGCGCTCGTCAAGAAGGAACGCGGCGTCGGGCTCTGGCTCGAGGAAGTTCCCGTGCCGAGCTACGGGATCAACGACGTCCTCATCAAGATCGACAAGACCTCGATCTGCGGGACGGACGTCCATATCTGGAACTGGGACGCCTGGGCTCAGAAAACCATCCCCGTCCCCATGGTCATCGGGCACGAGTTCGTCGGGAAGGTGGCGGCCTTCGGGAGCAACGTCACGGACCTGGCGGTCGGCGACGTCGTCAGCGGCGAGGGGCACATCGTCTGCGGCCGCTGCCGGAATTGCCTGGCCGGGCGGCGGCACCTCTGCGCGCGCACCAGCGGCGTCGGCGTGAATCGGCCGGGCGCCTTCGCCGAGTACCTCTCGATTCCGGTCACGAACGTCTGGCACGCTGACCCGTCGATCCCCTCCGAGATCCTGAGCTGCTTCGATCCTTTCGGGAACGCCACGCACACGGCGCTCTCCTTCAGGGTCCTCGGCGAGGACGTCCTAATCACCGGCGCGGGCCCCATCGGCATCATGGCCGCGGCCATTGTGCGCCACGCGGGCGCCCGCTACGTCGTCATCACCGACAAGAACCGGTATCGCCTCGAGCTGGCCCGGTCCATGGGCGTCGACGTGGCGCTGGACGTCGGCGCGGGATCCATCGCCGATGTCCAGCGGCAGCTCGGCATGAAGGAGGGGTTCGACGTGGGGCTGGAGATGTCGGGGAACGGCACCGCGTTCCGCGACATGATCGACAACATGTGCCACGGCGGGAAGATCGCGCTTCTGGGCATTCCCGGCGGCGACCTGGCCATCGACTGGAACAAGGTCATCTTCAACATGCTCACGATCAAGGGCATCTACGGCCGCGAAATGTACGAGACCTGGTACATGATGACGTCGATGCTGAAAAGCGGCCTGAACATCGCCCCCGTCATCACGCATCGCTTCCACTACACCCAGTTCCGGGAAGGCTTCGAGATCATGTGCTCGGGCCAGTGCGGAAAGGTTGTCCTCGACTGGACCGCGTAGCCTCGTGGACCGCGGCCGAATCGCAGCAAGGAGAATGCCATGACGTCACGTATCGCCGTTGTGTGCGCCGCCGCGCTGTTCGCCCTGCAGGGCTTCCTGCAGGCCGACATCTTCACCGAGCTGGCCAAGCCCAAGGACGGCCGCAGCATGCGCGCCTCCTCCGCGCACCGGATCGGCCCCGACGGGAAATACGATCCCGCCGGAGAGCCCGACCCGAACAGCAACTGGGACAACAAGAACGTTCCGCCCGGGGAGACGAAGGTCCTCATGGACGTGGCGGGCCCCGGCGTCATCACCCATATCTGGATCACCTTTCTCGGGCCCGACCCTCAAGCCTGGGCGCCGAAGGGCTCGGCCAACCACCAGGAGATGCTGCTGCGCGTCTTCTACGACGGCGACGCGACGCCGGGCGTCGAGGCGCCGCTGGGAGATTTCTTCGCCAACTGCTTCGGCCTGCGGCGCGAGGTCATCAGCCTGCCCGTGGTCGTCGAGGATGCCGACTCGTACAACTGCTTCTGGCACATGCCCTTCAGGAAGTCGGCGCGCGTCGAGGTCGTCAACGAGAGCGAGAAGCCCATCAGCCTCCTGTATTACAACATCGACTGGATCAAGAAGGACTCGCTGCCGGCGGACACCCCCTACTTCTACGCGCGCTACCGCCAGGAGTATCCCGTCGAGAAGGGCAAGGACTACCTGATCCTCGAGACCGAGGGCAAGGGCCACTACGTGGGGACGGTGCTCGCCGTGAGGACGCGGAGCCCCGCGTGGTTCGGGGAGGGGGACGAGAAGATCTACATCGACGGGGAGGCGAAGGCCTCGATCTGGGGCACGGGCACCGAGGACTATTTCCTGTCGGCCTGGGGCCTCAAGACCACCAGCACCCCCTTCTTCGGCACGCCGTGCTTCGACCAGTGGGGCATCGTGGGCGGACATACAAGCGCCTACCGCTGGCACATCGGCGACCCGATCGTGTTCCAGAAAGGCATCAAGGTCACCATCGAGCACTACGGCTGGATATCCTCCGACGAGAATCCCACCCAGAAGGTCGACAGTTGGAACGAGCGCGAGGATGACTACGCGAGCGTCGCCTTCTGGTACCAGACGGGGAAGCCGACCTTCGAGGCCCGCGCCCCGCACGCGCGGGAGCGCACGCTGCCCTGCCTGGACAAGATCTTCTACGCCGCCGACGGCCTCAAGCACGGAAACGGCGGCACGGTGGCGCAGAAGATCCTGGGCTATGAGAAGGGACAGATTCTCTACAAGCCGCCAACGGCCGAGGATGCCTGGATCGAGCTCGCTTTCGAGGTGCGGGAGAAGGAACCCCGGCGCCTGCTTCTCGTCATGACGCGCTCCTACGACTTCGGAAGCTACCGGGCGACGCTCAACGGCGTCAAGCTCGGCGAAGTCATGGACTTCTACAACGCCGACACGGATCGCTGGGAATACCACCTCCTGGATTTCTGGCCCGACCCGGGCGTCTACACCCTGCGCCTGGAATGCGCGGGCAAGAATCAGCTCTCGACGGCCCACTGGCTCGGCATCGAATCCGTGCGCCTCAGGGAGCGCCGCCCGCGGGTCAAGGAATGGGCGCACGAGAAAGACAAGGACTGGAAGACAAACCCGATTCTGCACGAATAGGCTCGCGCCCTTGCGGGCATCGGCGTGGCACGGCGCCCCCGCGCCGGTGGAGTCCGCCGACGCGGCTGCGCCGTGACCACGCCGCTACGCGCACTCCGGGATGTGGCGGAGGCTGACGCGGCTTCGGACGAGCGGGTCAGACGGGCCCTCGCTGCGCTGACCTGGGCCCCCGACATGTGCGACGGGCGCTTCGAGCGACATTCGCTCGTTGCGGCAGGCCGCCGCGGCCCTCAGGAGCGGCTCGAGCGCCCGAGCCGTGCCTTCGCGGCCCTGAGCGCGAAGGAGTTCCAAAACGTCCGAAAGTCAGGTACACTGAATCTGGCCAGTCGTGCAAGAATCCTCAGGAAGTAACCGAAAAACCGACCATGACCCGCCCTTTCAGCCCATCTCCGCGAAGCCGAAACGTGCGAAATTGCCTCGCGACCTTATCGCCCCACGTGTGCCCTCCCGCGGGTGACCACCCATGGGCCGGCCCCCGCGCTGGTGCGGGCAGGCGCCACCGGGCATTCCAAGGGCTTTCACAAAAGCGACGGCACACCGCGCGGAAAGGCTGCGCCGCGCTGGCGCTCTTGAGCCTGTTCTCATTGAACGGGGCGGACGCGCAAACCACCCCGGCCGCGCCCCGCTCGGAGCGGTTGTTGGTCGTGGCCCCCGGTGCTTTCAAACCCGCGCTCCAGGAGTTTCTCCTTCATAAGCAACGCTTGCGTCCCACCGAATTTCAGCCGCTCGAAGCCGTTCTGCAGGAGGCCGAGGGCCGGGACGACCCCGAGAAATTGAAGCGCTTCCTCCACCGAGAATGGAGCGCGCGCGGCCTGGGCTATGTGCTCTTGGTGGGCGATGTGGATGTCCTGCCGGTCCGATACATGGTGCTTGACCGCATCACGCCCGCCGCCTTCGATTACGCCTTTTATCCCAGCGATTTGTATTACGCCGATCTGGCCAAACCCGACGGCCGGTTCGAGGATTGGAATGCCCGAACCGAAGGCTTCCACGGCGGGTATTTCGGTGAAGTGCGCGGCGAGAAGAACAAGACGGACCCCATCAATTACGACGAGGTGGATTATTTGCCGGAGGCGGCGGTGGGCCGGTGGCCGGTCAGCAGCCCCGCTGAGGTTCAAGTGGTGGCCGCCAAGACGGTGGCGTTCGAGACGAGCCACTTGTCCTCCCAAGCCCCGACCCCGCCGCGCGCCGGGTTCATTGCCGTGGGCGGCTGGGTGGACAGCCGCCGTCGGATGGACGCTTGGGCAGCCCGGTTGGGCGCGGCCTGGCAGGTGGAAAAACGCTATTACGCGGACTCCCGCCGCAAGGCGGCCACCGCCCCGCCCAATCTCGAGCAGGTGCGCGGGCTGTTGAATGCCGGAGTGGATTTGCTGGTTCACACGGGGCACGGTCAATCGGATGAATGGGAACAGTGTTTCCATGTGCGGGATTTGAAAACCGTCACCAACGCGGCGCGGCTGCCGGTCGTCATTTCGGCGGGCTGCAGCACGGCCTATTTCGCGCCCCTGCCCCCCTACGAACCTTATGTGGATGTGACGGGCCGGGAGCACGCGGGCTCGGATCACAAGGAAATCTTCACGGCCCCGCCGCCGCCGCCGGCGCCGTACCAGCGCGGGCGCTTCAATCCAACGGGTCTGGGGGAGCAAATGTTGAAAGGCGGCGCCTCGGGCGGCGTGGCGTACATCGGCTGCAATACCGGCAGTCAGCCGTGCGGTTTGACTCTGCTGGAAGGGTTCGTCACCGCTTGGGCACAGGCGCCGGCGCCGCGCCTGGGAGATTGTTGGACCCAAGCCCTCCGGCACTATCACAGGAAGGAGCGGCTGGCTTACTTGAAACCCAACGCCGATTGGTATCCGCCCAGCGTCTTCTTTCAAGGCATGAAATTCATGCTGTTCGGCGACCCCAGCCTCATGCTGCCCGCCGCTCCAACCTCGGGGTGAGATCGCCCGGCTTCGATGGGAGCGCGGCGGCGCTTCCGACACGGGAGGATCGAGCGCGCTCCCCGGCGCTCGCCTGCCGGCAAGATTGCCGGTCTCCCGCCAAAACAGGCGGCCTGCTCAGGCGTAGCAGCGGATTTCGTACACGCGCGCGGTGTCCGCTCCGTTGGTGGCGGTGACATGCAGGCGGAGCGATTTCGCTTCCACGGGCGCGAACCTGTGGCGGTTGATCCGCTGATAATTGCCCTTCACCGCTGCCAGCGCATGGCACGTTCCGGCGGCGTCCGTCCAGGACAGCTCGTAATCCCGCACGGTTTCGGGTTGGGGGCCGCGCACCATGCGCTCGTGATAACTGTCCTGCGCGGTCAACGTCAGCGACCGGTGCAAACCGGTATCGAAGGTGAGTTGAACCAGGCTGATCTTTTGCGGCCGCGGCCAGGTCAGCTCGATCCACGCGCCCTCCGCCCCCAGCGGGGCCGCCCACAGATTCCGGGTCTGCCCCGGCAGGTCGCGCACGTAACCGTTGATGGCGTGCGCGGCTTCCGCGCCGTTCAATTCGCCCGAAGCCGCCGCGTCCGCCCGGCGCGCGGCATCGCCGGGATCGGTGTTCCGCGCGCCGACAATGGTCTGGTCGTCGCGCAGGAGGATCTGTTGCAGCGCGGGCATCAACTCCGGATCGCGCGCGAGCTGCCGGGGCGTGAGACCGCGGCGGAGGCAGACGGCCGCGGCGGTGCCCGCCGCCTGGCCAACGACCGCGCAGGTGGCCATGACCCGCGTGGAAGTGAAGGCGACGTGGGAGGCGGAAATGTTGCGCCCCGCCATGAGCAGGTTGCGGATGTTCCGGCTGTACAAGGAACGGAGCGGAATGTTGTAGGGCGCCGCCGTCTGAATCTGCCGCGCGGGCCGTTCTTCCGGTTGATCGAATCCGCTGGGCGGATGGTCGTCCAGCGGCCACCCCCCCATGGCCACCGCATCGGCGAACGCGGGGGTTTTGCCCTCGAGATCGTGCTGGGTAAGAAGATGATCGCCCACGACGCGCCGCGACTCGCGTTTGCCAGGGATCATCCCGACCCAATCCATCCCCCAATGCGCGCTGTCCGGTTTGTCGCCGCTGTTCTTGATGTAATCCCACACCCCCAGGACGATGGCGAGCAGTTCAAACCGGATGCGCTCGTTGTCGCGGATCGTATCGAGCTGTCCGCCCCATTCAATCCACCAGTAACCGTATTCCCACGACCGGACGGAGCGGAACTGAAGCTGCGCCTTGGTGACTTTGCGCGCCCAGGGCGGCGGCGTGAACGGAACGGGCCGACCGTAATCGCGCGCCGTGAACAGAAGGCTCGACCCCAGCGTCTGGCGATCGGCGGCGGCGCGGGCGAGCGATTCGTTGAATTCGCTTTGGGCTTCGCGGCCCCAACGCTGTTCCGCTCCGGCCTCCAAGGCCAGGCGGCTGTCTCCGGTGCAATCAATGTAGAGCGGGGCGCGAATGCGGTAGAGGTGTTCGGTCTTGTCGCACCGGACCAGGACCCGCTGAATCGCGTCGTCCCGCGTCTCGGCGGCGAACAACGGGCTGTCCAGGAGCAGCGTAACGTTGGGTTCGCGCTTGAGCTTGTCGTAGAGCAACAGGTCCCACAGCTCCCAACTGCGCTGCGGATTATGCGCCGCGTCGTCCAGGCGCAGTTCCTCGATCAACCCGCCTTCACGCCAGCCGGGCCGTCCGCCGCTGCAATCGGCGCCGACGACGTGCATTTTCACCTCGCTGGAGGCGTTGCCGCCGAGGCGCGAGCGGTCTTGGGCCAGCACCACCTTGGCGCCGTGCCGCGCGGCGGCAAGCGCCGCACACACGCCCGCCATGCCGCCGCCGGCCACCAGGACATCGCAGTCCAAATCCACCAGGGTCAGATGCGGTTCACCGGCAAACCGCGCGTCCCCCGGCTGGGGCGGGGCAATGGCGTCAAAGGCCTGGGCAATCTCGGCGCGTGAGGGCGGGGCGCCGGAGGGCGGGTCATTGGCGCGCACCAGCACGGTGTATCCGGCGGCGCCGGTGAGGGCGAGGAAGTCGCGGCGATTCATGCAATCACGGCCGATAGGAGTTCTCGTTGGTCTTGCCGTCACTCGGGATCGTAATCATCTGGGATCATAATCGCCCCCCCCTCGGCAATCAAGCCGCGCGGCGGGAGCGTTTGAAGCGCCGCGGACGCGACGTGACGATCTCACACGTCCAAGGCCCGCTCCCGCTCAACCGGCGGCGCCGGGACTGGGTCCCTGAAGAGCGCGCGGGCTGCAGTCGAAGCCCGCCGGCAGGGCATGCCCCCCGTGCGCCACCGACCACTCCGGCAACAACCGCTAAAACTGAATCGTCAATTCACGCGGGCTTGGTAAATTGGCGAAGTGAATCCACAGCAAGCCTTCCTTGGCCCCGTGGGAAAAATCCACCGCCGCCCCACCGGCGAAGTGAACCGCCTTCGGCGCTTTGCCCGTGCTGAGCAGCATGATCGCCGGCGTGTTCCCCACACCCTCAACGGCAAACGTCACGGCATCGTCGCTCTGTCGCAGGAGCAGCGCTTTGCAGGCCGAAGCGAGAAGCTTCGGTTGCGCACCGCGTTCGGCGTCCAGATCGCGCAGGAAAAAGCGCCTGCCGGGCTGAATCGTGATAACGGTCTGGACTTGCAGCTCGGGATCGAACAAATTCACAAACCGCCCGCGCAGTTGTTTGGGCTCGGCCGCAATGGATTCGTCCAAGCCGGCGACGATGACGTAGGGACCGCGGCGCAATTGCAGGTAATTGGTCTCGCGCCACTTCAAGCCCGCCGCCTTTGCCGCGCGTTGCGTGAGCTCAACCACCGGTTCGTCGCCCTTCGCGTCTTTAGCAAGACGCACCGGATTTTCCTTCAACCAGTAGACTTCGCCCTGTCCGCAGGACCATTTCAGCGGCGTCGTCTTGGCGGGCCCGTTTGGCGGTTTGAAACCCAGTTGCTCGAACAAGTGGTCCCGCGGCGTGGCGAAATGAAGGCCATCGCTGTTCCACCAATCGCGCACGACGTGGTAGGGATCGGAGCCATCGTCGCAGACAATCAGCCGCCCGCCCCGTTTGACCCAATCGGCCAGCGCGGGGTGAACGTCGGCAGACAGCGGTTTCATGCCGTGATAAGTGAGCCAAAGCACGCGGAAATCCTTTAGATAACGCGGCATGGTGACGTTTTCCAGTTGCACCGGCGCCACGGGAATCCCTCGTTTCAATAACGGCAGCGCCAGCCCGTAGACCTCGCTGAGATGCGGATCGCCCGGTTGCGGATCGCCGCGCTGGAACATCAGCGAATCGCTCACCATCACGCCGATGCCGGTGGTGCCGCAATCCCACGCGGTGTGGGCCTGCTTCATGTCGTTCAGGGCATTGAACACCACCTGCAATTCGGCGGCGTAAGGCGGTGGGATGGGTTGGCGCCGATCCGCGGGCGCGGAGTGGGGATAGCGACCCCGAAAGATGCGCTCCGGCCAGGGCGCGACCTCATACTGCCAGACGTCGGGTTGCAGCAGTGAGGCCACCAGAGTGGATTCCCAATTCCGCTGGTAATCGTCCCAATCGTGATTGGGGTCGTCCTCGATGGGATCGTTGAGATACCACACGGTGCGGCCGGTGGCGCGAACGAGATTTTGCATCGCGCCGTATTCGAGGAAGGCGGTTTCAAAGGTGCGTTCCCGCGACTGCCCGCGAAAGAGATTCGGCGTGCGCGCCGTGCCGGTCCAGACTTGGGCGATGTAACCGTCGCAGCCCTTCAAGCGGATCAGCGAAGATTCCGGACTGACGATGCGCCAGTGCGCGTAGCTGAGCAGACTGTGGGTTGGCACGTAACAGCGCACGCGGCGGCCGGTGCGGCGATTGAAGTCCTGCACGTAATCGAACACCTGCTGCAACGCGCGGCGATAGAGAAAGTATTTCAGCTTGGAAGCGCGCCACTGCGCGTCCACCGAACCGTGCGGCGGCTGCCAGTCCTCGCCGTAGTAAGCGCGCCATTCGCGCCGGAAGCCTTCCGAATAACCTCCGCGCACCCAGAATTCCGGCTCCTCCAGGTGAAGGGCTTCCGCACCGGCATCCAAGGCGCGCTGCACGCCGACGCACAGGAATTTGCCGAAGTTCGTTCCGGGCGACATGTAATACACATCGCCGCCGTGACTGATCTTTTTGCCGTTGCGCTCCGTTTGGGCTTCGTCCTCGTGATTGACGCCGTCGAAGCGGCCGTAGAGATAATCCTGATAACTGCCCCAGGAAACGCCGGTCATCACGTGAATGCGGTACCCGCGATCGCGCCAAGTTTGGATGCGATCGGGCAATTGCGGATCGATGCCGTAGACAATGGCCACGTCCGAGCGCAGATTGCCGAACTGGCTCCACGCCCCAGCGGTTTGAAAACAAGTGCGCTCCAACGCCTGATTTGGATCGGGCGGGAAACCGGGCGGATTAGGCGCGGCCGAGCCGAGTTCCAGGGCTGCCAGAGAAAGGATCAAAAGGAGCCGCAGTGTCCGCATAGTCGTTCCCTTCTACCCGCTGAAGGTGTTAAAACACAACGGTGGACTTTAGCGCTGATTTCCCAGCTTGGACCGCCGAGAGGCACGCTCGTTGCCGCCAGCCAGGAGCATAATCGAATCCTCCCCGGCTATCAAGCAGCAGGGCGGGAGCGGGCGAGCCCGGGCGTGCGCTCCACGCGGGGTGCGTGCCCGCCCGCGGCTCCAAGCCGCCTGGCCCTCCCACCCCGCCGAGATCGGGGTCGCAGGGGAACTCCTGGGTGCACTCCTCGACGTCCAGCCGCCGCGGCGCCGTTTCCCCGCGGCAGACTCAGCTCGCGGCGGAGCTTGGCGTGCGCCCCCTCCCGGTACCAGACGGGAAAGCCCGCCTCCGCGGCCCGCGGGCCTCGCCGCCGCCACGATTGAGCCTCGTTCCCGCGCCCGCTACAATTGATAGTTGGCGGTTTGACCCCGGAAATCTTCGGAAGGTCTCAGGAGCTGTTTTTCATGGGTGGATTGACCCGGTTCGCGCTTCTTTGGGCGAGTTGCCTCGCAACCGCTCTCGGCGCGGGCACCGTGGTCATCAACGAGATTCACTACGCCCCGGTGGATAAAACCGTGCCCGAGGAGTTTATCGAGCTTCACAACTGGGGCGCTGAAACCGTCGATTGCTCCGGCTGGTTCTTCTCGGCCGGCGTCAAGTACGTGTTCCCCGAGGGCGCGCTGATCCTCCCGGGAGGCTACCTCGTCATCGCCCAGGATCCGGGGACGCTGGCCCAAACCATGGGCTGCGCCGATGCCTTCGGTCCCTACGAGGGCCGGCTCGCCAACGAAGGCGAGACGCTCTGCCTGCGGGACCCCTCCGGCGCCATCCAGGACACGGTCGACTACCGCAGCGAGTTTCCCTGGCCCATCGCCGCGAACGGCCGCGGCAGTTCGCTCGAACTCCAGAATCCCACGTCGGAAAACGATGTGGGCGGCGCCTGGCGCGCCTCCGGGTACGGCGAAGTTCCCCCGTTCCCCCGCCGCATGTTCGTCGAGAAGGCGGACGCCCAGTGGAGTTATCGCAAGGGCACCTCGGAAGCCTCCACCCCCCCCGGCGCCTGGCGCGCCCTCGACTTCCACGAGGACTTCAGGTGGGCCTCCGGCCGGACGCCCATCGGCTTCGGCGGCGCCGGCAACAACACCGTCCTGACCGACATGCTCAACGGCTACACCTGCGTGTTCCTGCGCCGCGAATTCCTCCTGCCCGTGGCGGCGCCGGTGCCCGACGCCCTCAAGCTGGCGCTCTACGTCGACGACGGAGCCATTGTCTGGATCAACGGCATGGAGGTTCTGCGCGTCAACATGCAGGCCGGAGACATCCCGTACGACGGCCGCGCCGCCGCGAACCGCGACGCCCTCTGGCAAGAGTTCTTCCTGCGGGACCCCGCGGCGTTCCTCCGTCCGGGCCGCAACGTCATCGCCGTGCAGGCCTTCAACTACCGGATCGGGAATTCGGATTTCACCATCGACGCCGCGCTCTTCGCGCCGGGTTCGGAGGACTACAACACCGGCGCGCCCCTCCCCCCCACGCCGGGCGCCCGCAACACCGTCTTCACGGCCAATTCGGCGCCCTTCGTCCGCAAGGTCGAGACTTACCCGGCGCAACCCGCCGAGGGCGAGGACTTCCTCGTCACCGCCATGGTGACGGACTCCGACGGCGTGGCCTCCGTGACGCTCAGGTACCAGATTGTGCTGCCCGGGCAGTACGTGCCGGCGCGCCTGCCGCTTCCCTTCAACACCCTGCTGGCCACTCCGACCAAGGCGCGCGATCCGAACCCCGCCTTCGAGGATCCGGCCAACTGGACCGAGATTCCCATGGTGGACGATGGCACCCGGGGCGATGCGGTACCCGGGGACGGCATCTTCACGGCGACGGTGCCCGGTCAGATCAACCGCACGCTCTTTCGCTACCGCATCACGGCGACGGACGCCAAGGGCGCCGCCGTCACCGTGCCCTACCAGGACGACAAGTCGCTCAACTTCGCGTGCTTCGTCTACAACGGCGTGCCGGCGTACACGGCGGCGACGCGGTCGGTCCACCCCGACGGCAAGGGCCACGTGTACGGCGAGGACGTGATGCGCTCGCTGCCCGTCTACTTCCTCATCACGCGCTCCGAGGATTACAGTTACTGTCTCGGGTACGCCACCAACCAGATCCCCAAAAGCAACGAGGCCGCCCGGGACGCCTTCAACTGGGAAGGAGCCTTCGTCTACGACGGCAAGGTCTACGACCACATCAAGTACCGCCTCAGGCAGGCCAACGACCGCTACGGCCTGGCGGGCAAGCGCTCCTTCCGCTTCCGCTTCAACCGGGGCAACTTCATCCGCTGCCACGACAACTACGGCCGCCCGTATCCCGTCGCTTGGCGCACGCTCAACACGGGGAAGATGTTCGACAACCTGCGGGTCGGGAACTTCGGCCTGACGGAGACCATCAACTTCGCGCTCTGGAACCTGGTGGGCGTGCCCGCGCCCTGGGTCTACACCTTTCACTACCGCGTGATCCAGCGCGCCGACGAGGCGCCGGCCGGCGCCAATGGCCAGTACTACGGCGACTTCCACGGGATGGCCAACGTCTACGAGGATTACGACGCGCGCTTTATCGACACCCACGGCCTGGCCGACGGAAACCTCTACAAGCTCAAGGATGGGATTTTCGACCCCTCCCAGCTCATGCGCAACCAGGGCCGCTACGCCGTCAAGAACGGCGCCGATTTCCAGAACATCCGCGCCAACCTCCGCCCCACGCAGACGCCCAACTGGCTCAACGCGCATGTCAATTACGAAGTCTGGTACCGCTACCACGCCGTCGTCGAGGGCATCCGCCACTACGACTTCGTGCCCGCGGACTCGCACTCCAAGAACCGCGCGTGGTACTTCGAGCCCGATTATTCGCAAACGCCCTACGGCCGGCTGTGGACCTTGCCGTGGGACACCGACGCGAGCTGGGGGCCCAACTGGAACAACGGCATCGACTACTCCAAGGCCGCGATCTGGTCCGGCGTGGGCAGGGAGCCCTTCAGGGTCGCCTACCGCAACAACATGCGCGAGTTCCGGGATCTGGTCTGGACCGAGGAGGTCATCGAGCGCATGATCGACGACCTGGCCGAGCGGATTCGGGTTTTCGCCATGGCGGACCGCGACCGCTGGCGGGCCGCGCCGGCGGCGGTCGGCACGCAGGACTTCGGCGCCATGGAGACGAAGGTCGCGGACATGAAGCGCTTCGCCTTCGTCTCCTGGTCCGGAAGCACGGGGCCGGCCGTGCCCCAGGGCGGCCGCGCCTTGTACCTCGATCAGCTCGCCGCGGCCGAGGGCGACGCCGGGAAAATCCCCGCCACGCCGGCCGCCTTTTATACGGGCCCGGAGGGCTTTCCCATGGATGCCCTCACCTTCGCGGCCGGCGATTACAGCGATCCCCAGAACGATCCCTTCGGCGCCATGCGCTGGCGGCTGGGAGCGATCACGCCGCCCGGCGCGCCTTTCGACCCCGCCGTCCCCCGGGTCTACGAGGTCCCCGCGGTGTGGGAAGCCGAATCGACCGCCTACGCGCGCGACGTCACGATTCCCATGACCGTCGTGGTGCCGGGCACGCTTTACCGCGTCCGCGTGAAGATGATGGATGCGACGGGGCGCTGGAGCCACTGGTCGCAGCCGGTGGAGTTCACGGCGGGGCCGCCGCTGCGACCGCCCCCCCAGGTGCGCTGGCTGCGCGTGACTGAAATCATGTACCACCCCCTGGGGGACTCGGCCTACGAGTTCATCGAAATCCAGAACATCGGCCCTGAGGCCGTCGATCTGCACGGCGTGCGCTTTGACGGCGGCATCAGGTTCAAGTTCGCCGACAGTCCCGACTCCCTGCTCGGGCCCGGCGAGCACGTGGTTGTCGTCAAGGATCGCGCGGTGTTCGCCACGCGTTACCGCACCGCGGCGGCGCGCATCGCCGGCCAGTACAAAGGCCGCCTGAACAACGCGGGGGAGCGCATCGTGCTGGCCTACGGCGCCGGCCTCACGATTCTCGATTTCCGGTTCTCCGACGCCTGGTATCCGTCCACCGACGGCGGCGGCTACTCCCTCGTCCTCCGAGACCCGAGCGACGCCTATGCGGACCTCGACAGCGCCGAGGCCTGGCGGCCAAGCCACCGCCTCCACGGCTCGCCCGGGGAATCCGACGACGCCCCCGAGGGCGGCCTCCAACTCCCCGGCGACATCAACCAGGACGGCCGTCTAACGGTGGCCGACCCCGTCGCGCTGCTCCGAATCCTATTCGGCTACGCGGGAGCGCCGTTGCCGTGCGGCGACGGGACCTTCGAGGATCCGGGAAACCGCGCCATCCTGGACATCAACGGCAACGGCCGGGCGGGGATCGAGGACGCCGTGGCGCTCCTTGGCTATCTCTTCGCGGGCGGGCCGCCGCCCGCGCTCGGAACCACTTTTGTACCCATTCCGGGTTGTCCGGATGTGTTGAACGCCGATTCGGGGCGGCCTGAGGGCATCACGCCGCCCGCGGCCCCGGCGCGCGCGAAAACGACTAAAGCCCCCCTCTTTGCTCACGAAGAGCACGATGAAAGGAAGGTGCAACGATGAGGATTTTCGCAATTCTGTTGGTGGCGGGACTCACGGGCTGCGGCTGGGGCCAGCCGGCCCTGAAAGTCGAGATGAACGGACGGACGGTCCTGTTCAAGGAGTTCGTGGAGGGCAAGGTCCCCAAGGGGGTCGAGGTCACGCGCTTCGACGGCAATTCGATCACCGTCACCGGCCGAGAGCCCATTGTGGTGAACGGGATTCCGGTGCTCGTGACCGGCGACGAGGTCCAGGTCGGCGAGCGGCAGTTCATCGTGGACGCCGACGCGAAGGTTCTCGTGCTGGAAGACGGCCAGATCGAGATCAACGTGCCTTCCGGGCCGGTGCCCGACGCGACGAAGCCTTAGCCGTCCGACCGGGTAAGCAGCAGAGCGAGGGCGCCCGCCGGAAGGTCGCTGGAGGCCACGGCGGGCGTCCTCGCCGCGTTCAGGCGGCGCGCACGGAGAGTTTGCTCGCCGCCGCGCCCGCCACAACAAGGCCCACGCCCACCCACTGCAGGGGTGCAATGGGGACATCGAGGTAATACCACGTGACGCCCACCGACAAAAGCGGCGTGAGGTAGCTTGCCGCCGCGATCAACGCCAGGTTGCCGCGCCGGGCGGCGATGTCCCACCACACGTAGGCAAGCAGCGTCGGGAAGACGGTCATGTAACCGGCTTCCAGGAGCGTGCGGCCCGTCAACTGCGATTGCTCGCCCCGCAGGAAGCGCACCACCAGGAGCACGAAGCCCGCCGCGAGGAGAAACACGGCCATGGCTCCGTCGCCGCCGCCCGCGCCCCAGCGCCGGCCGGCCACCGAGTACAGGGCCCAGCACACCGCGCCGGCCGCGGCAAGGAGCGCCGTGGTCGCGTTCGATCCGGTGAAGAGATCCCACCGGAAGCCGGCGGCATCAGAGCAAACGGCGAGAACGACGCCGCTCACGCCGGCGATGGTTCCGACGGCGAGTCCGGGCAGTGCGGCCTTGAACCCGAGCAGCGCCACGGAAAAGATCAGCGTCAACGCCGGCCAGAGGTAGTTGGCGACGGCGGCGACGACGACTTGCGCCCGCGTCTCGGCGAAACCGACGGCGGCGAAGAGAAGCAAGGTGTAAGCCGTCATGAGAAAGCCGCAGGCCGCGAGGTAGCGCGGATTCGCCTCCCGCAGAAGCGGCTGGAGCCGCCCCCGCGCGGCGAGCACGCCGCAGCCGATGAAGCCCGCCGCCAGGTACGCCAGGGCCCCCGCCGAGAACACGCCGAGCTGCTCGGCGAGGCTGCGGAAGACGGCCACGGTCGTGCTCCAGAGCACGACGGCCGCAAGCCCGAGCGCGGTGGCGCGGACCGAGGACAAGCTTCTTCCCAACGTCATGGTCCCAGGGTATGTCTTCCAAGCCGCGACCGCCTTGCCGGGGCTCGGCCCAGAGGCGGCTTCCCGCATTATCGGCGCACAGGCTCAATTCGCCGGATACTATCCGCCGGAGCGGCGCCGTCAAGCGGCGCTCCGCCGGCCGGCGGGGAGGATTACGACGGACCGCGCATTGAAAATCCGCGCGCTCTGAGTTTCGATGGAGGAACGGCGCGCGGCTCGGCGCGCGAGCCCGAGCTCTGAGGGCGAAGGCGAGCAAGGAGCGCATCATGGCGAACGCGGGCGGCGACACTCGGCGGCGGTTCTTGAAAGCCGTGGGCGCGGTCGCGGCGGGGCTGGCCTTGCCGCGGGGCGGGCAGGCGGCTGACGCGGCGGCACCCGCGCCGGCGGCGCAGACGGCGCTGCCGCGCTGGCGCGGCTTCAATCTCGTCGACTTCTTCCAGGCGTTTTCCAGGGGCGAGGAAGGCGCGGGGATGGTGGCCGAGGACGACCTGCGGTGGATCAGGGACTGGGGCTTCGACTACATCCGCCTGCCCATGGACTACTGGCTGTGGATCGATGCCGACTGGAGGCAGACTCGCAAGCTCTCGCCCGACGACATGAACAAGATCAACGAAGGCGCCCTCGCCAAGGTCGACCGCGCCGTCGAGCTCTGCCGGAAGCACGGGCTGCACGTGACCCTCAACTTCCACCGGGCGCCGGGCTACTGCATCAACGATCCGGGGCGGGAGCCCTTCGTCCTCTGGCGCGACCAGGCCGCCGAGGATGCCTTCCTCTTCCACTGGGAGCTCTTCGCCAAGAGGTACAAGGGGGAGTCGCGGAAGGACGTGAGCTTCAACCTGGTCAACGAGGCGCCGTCGCCCCGCGCGGGCTACATGACCCGCGAGGATTACGCGCGCGTGATGACTCGGGCCACCGAGCGCATCCGCGCCATCAGTCCGGACCGCGTCATCATCGTCGACGGTCTGGAGGTGGGCAACAAGGTGGTGGAAGAACTGGCGCCCCTCGGCGTCGCTCAGAGCGTGCATGCCTACCACCCCGGTCGCCTGACGCATTATCGCGCGGGCTGGGTCGACCGCAACAGCTCCTTCCCCATGCCGTCGTGGCCGCTTCTGAAGGCGGACGGCTCGGTCGAGCTGGACCGCAAGGGGCTGGAGCGGCACTATGCGCCGTGGGCCGAGTTGGCGCGCCGGGGGATCGGCGTTCACTGCGGCGAGTGCGGTTGTTACAACAAGACTCCGTACTCGGTGTTCACGGCGTGGATGCGCGATGTCTTGGAGATCCTCAAGGGCCACGGCATCGGCTGGGCGCTGTGGAACTTCCGCGGCACCTTCGGCATCCTGAACTCCGGCCGCACGGACATCGCCTACGAAGCCTGGAAGGGCCACAAGCTCGACCGAGAGTTGCTGCGGCTGCTGCAGGGGCATTGACTCCTGAAGTCGGGAAGGACCCCGCGGGAGTCCCCTCGCGGGAGGCGCAAGCGCCTTGCCTCCGCGAGGCCCCTCGTCAAAGCGATCCGCGCGGGAAACCGGCACGTCCGACAGGAAGTTCACCGAGCGGAACTTTCGGGAACTCGGCACTGTACTCCAGAACGAAGCGGTCATAGACACGCGGAGTGGCAGCTTTGCTCGAAGTCAGCCATATATCGCGGATCCGTTTCTTGTCTTGCGTCTGCACACATTTCGGCAGCCTGTCCGTAACCACGCCACGCTTCCATGTGCCACATTCTCAAAGGGCGCGCCGCTACAGAGACTGTCAGACGATACTGGAGGCCCTCGTTGACCGCAGCGCGTGGCCGCCTGTATCGGTTCGTCCCGGATGGCTCGTTGGCCTGCGGAAGGTGTGTGGTCGTGTTTCGGTAACGCCGCGCTCGTGCCGCGCTGCCGGGTACACAAGAAGCGGAGCGCGACGCCCAGTGTCTCCCACCGGGGTCCGCTCGGTTTCTTGCCCTTGTGGGCGCGGCATTCGCGTCGTGTGGCGGCGAAAGCCAGCTCCTGGGGTTATCTACCAGAGTCCGGGAAGGAAGCTCGCTGGATGGGTTGTTCATTGCTTGACACGCGCACGCGAAACCCATAATTGCAGAGGGGTTTCGCGTGATGCTGTCAAGAAGCCTAGGCTTTGCACTTGACATCTTGACGCGAAACACATAATGCTACTATGGGTAACGCGAAACCAAGTCAAGGATACCAGAGATGAAACATGATGAGTTTTTCCGAAAGCACCCGGTTTTCACCGGAGAGGAGTTGGCCAAACATCTGTCATCCCATGGTGAAGTCGGCCGGCGGGCGCAGGAGGCACTCCTGGCGTACCACCAGAAGGCCGGACGCCTCGTTCGGGTGCGCCGCGGGTTGTATGCCGTCATCCCATCGGGAGCCGATACGGATTCGTATGCGGTCGATCCGTTCCTCGTCGCCGCGAAGCTGACGCCGGATTCCGTGTTGTCGCACCATACGGCGCTGGAATTTCACGGAAAGGCGCACTCAGTTTATACACGCATTACGTACTCGGCATCCCGCCCACTTGGCCCCCTGACGTTCCGTTCCCATGTTTTCCGGGGAACAAGGTTTCCACACAGCCTGCTGCGCGCGGGAAAAATCCAGGTCGGCGTTTCGACCTCAGAGCGCGCCGGAATGGAGCTACGGGTCGCGAGCCTGGAGCGGACCTTGGTGGACGTCCTCGATCGTCCGGACCTTTCGGGAAGCTGGGAGGAAATTTGGCGGTCGCTTGAGTCGGTCGAGTTCTTCGATCTCGACAAGGTCGTGGAGTACGCGCTCCTGCTCGGAAACGCGACGACCGGGGCGAAGGTGGGGTTCTTTCTTGAACAGCACCGCGAACCGTTGATGGTGGAAGACCGCCACCTCAAGGCGCTTCACGATCTGCGGCCCCGACAACCGCACTATCTGGACCGCGCCAAGCGGACGTCCGGTCGCCTCGTGTCGGAATGGAACTTGGTGGTTCCAAGGGAAGTGCTCGAACGGGCGTGGGGAGAGGTACTATGAGAATCTCCCCAGAGAAGCTCGCCGCCGAAGCGCAGGCAACGGGCTTCAGGCCGGATGTGCTCGAAAAGGCCGCTCACCTGCTCGGACTGCTCGATGCCATGCGAAGCCACCCTTTCCTCCAAGGGAAGTTGGTCCTCAAGGGTGGAACGGCCTTGAATCTTTTCGTCTTCGATGTTCCCCGGCTCTCCGTCGACATCGATCTAAACTACGTGGGAGCCGAAGATCGCGATGGTATGCTTGCCGAACGCCCCAAGGTCGAGCAGGCGATTCAAGCGGTCTTCGCTCGGGAGGGCTTCGCCGTCAGGCGGATGCCTGAAGAACACGCCGGAGGCAAGTGGTCGTTGCGGTATGAAAGCGCCCTCGGCCGGAGCGGGAACCTCGAAGTGGACATCAATTTCATGTTCCGTGTTCCGTTATGGCCGGTGGTGACCAGCGACTCTCATTCCGTCGGGACTTGGCGGGCCACGGGGATTCCCGTGCTGGATCGCCATGAACTGGCGGCGGGGAAGCTCGCGGCGTTGTTGGCGCGCAGACAGGCGCGGGACCTGTTCGACAGCCATCGGATCCTCCGAATGGAGAACCTCGATTCCCACCGCCTTCGTATCGGATTCGTGGTCTACGGCGCGATGAACACCAAGGATTGGAGGACGGTCTCCTTGAGCGATGTGGACTTCGACGCCATGGATTTGGCCAGGCAGTTGGTCCCCACGCTGCGCGTCAATGCGGCCGAGGTTCAAGCGGAATCCGCCGAATACGGGGCGCGCCTTGTAAGGGAATGCCGTGAAGGTCTTTCCGCGGTGCTGCCCTTCACGAACTCCGAGCGGGAGTTCTTGGACCTGCTGCTGGACCGAGGGGTGATCGACCCCACGCTCTTGACCGCCGACAAATCTTTTCAGCGGTGCATACAAGCCCAGCCGCTGCTCAAATGGAAGGCCCTCAACGTGCGGCAGCATAAGGGCTTGTCTTGACGAACCCCGCACGCAGCAAGCCGTCGCATCCCGTTCAAAAAAACACCGGCTCGGTCGTGAGCGGTACCCGAGAGGCCGTCTCCTCGCTCACTTGGTTGAGGGCGGGCTACTCCCGAGCCAGCATGGCGTGGCGCCGTGACGGGTGAGTTTAGCTGAGCCACGCTCCTGCCACGCTCGCAACGGGGAACGCTTTTTCATGGGCTCACAGCAGGCGGTGAACCTGTATTGGAGACTGCCTCCATGGAGCGGCGCCGTCAGTGTGCAGCGCGAGGGGCGCGTTCCGAACATGACATGGCGTTCGGCACCGACGACAATTCAGGCGAATCGTACGGCACAAGGGGTGCTGCTTCTGCTGGCGGCTCCCGCAAAAAGCAGTTGCAATTAAAAGACAGACTGTGTAACATGACTATCATTAGGTTGCCCCGAATTCCAACGACGAACAGAACGTCCTCGACATGACGACGCCGAGGAGACAACGGTGACGAGACCGGAGAAGCCGGGCCTGTTAGGTATTGGCAGGGTGGAAGCTGAGGAGTTGACCCTAACTGATGGGCTGGAGTGGCTCCGCCTTCGTCTAGGGAGATTCGTCAGAGGCGGCATCTACCTTCTTGCAGGGCAACCCGGTATAGGGAAATCCACCCTCGCGATCCAGCTTGCCCTTGATCTCGGGCGGCAAGGACAGAAGACCCTATACATCCTCACGGAACAATCTCGTGAGGAACTCGCTCAGCGAGCCCGTCTGATTATGACCGGGTGGCCTAGCGGAGATACCGATGCTGCTTTGTCACGCGTCGAACCCGAGGAAGGCGTCTACGACATCGAAACCCTCCCCAGCTTCCTCATGCACCAGATCATGAACCCGTCCGGCAAGCACCATGGGACCACGTGCATCATTATCGACTCGATCCAAGGACACGGCCTGCCCTCCACTGCGTCAAAGAAATACCGACAGCTTTACGAATTCGCACGGCAGTGCAAATCTGCGGGAATCACGGTCATCCTTGTCGCACACGTGACCAAGCGAGGGGACATCGCAGGCCCGAAAGACCTGGAGCATAACGTTGACTGCGTTCTCGTGATGCGGAAAGCAATGGCCTACCGCCCATTGTTCGTCCCCAAGAATCGCTTCGGTCCCGCCGTACTTAAGCCCGTACCCCTTCAAATGGACCGAAGTACCACGGCCCTCGCCGTGGCACCACACAGCGATGCGGTCAGCACTGTCGCTCGATCCTATCTTGGAAGGGACCCCATCCTGCCAGAGGTTCAAGCCGCTGTCTCGCTGCCAACCTATGGAACACGGGGCCGCATCACAGCCCCCGGATTACCCCGGAAGGAAATCGAGCAACTTGCCAACTGCATAAGCCAGATTCCTGACATGGACATCGGTGATTTGGACTACTCTATCCACTGCCGATTACCTGGCGAGCGTAGGTACCGCGGCATCCTCGGTCTTCCCCTGACGATTGCTCTTATCGCTTCGTACCTGCAGAAGGATGTTCCGGCTCACCACATCTACCTCGGCGAGATCGATTTGCTTCGCAAGGTCCGCGAGGTGCCCGAGGATCTCATTACCCACCTTTGGGAGGCAATCGAGGCCGACGAGATCCGGAAACCGCTTCGCCTTTTCCTCCCACCAGAGAGCGCCAGCCTCATCCGCGAGACGACGGCCGACGTGACGGTGATGACCTGCAAACGCCTGGAGGACGCAGTATATGGTACTTGGCCGGAACTTGCTGCCGGAGGAGCGCGGTGAATCTTATAGATATCGTTCGAGACCAGACGCGTCAGATTCAAGACATTCTCAAGGAAACTGAGAAGGAACTAGAGGAGCACATTAGGAATCACGTTGCGGCCGTGGAACACGATCGCAAGTTCACGCAAGAGGCAGCAGAGTGGCAGCCAGTCGTCTCGGAGCGAGAGAGAACTTTACGAGACTCTCAACTCAAGGTTCAGGAGATTCAAAGGCAGATAGCAGAACTGCAGGCCCGCCTGAGGGAACGCCAGAAAGAAAGTGAGCGCGCCGACGCAGACTACACTAAGGCCAAAGACTCTGCAGACGATCGGTTGCGAGAGGCGACGCGAGCGCGAAAAGAGGCCGAGCATTGGTACCAAAAAGCAACACAGGCACGTGAACGTACAGAGAACTACCAGAGGCGTCTCCAGGAGGAGCGTCGCCAAGCCGTACCCAAGCACCTTACTGCAATGTGGACGCAGCTGCTCCACGCCGCCCTAAAGGCAGCCAGCAGCGCAGACGCGCATGCTGCGTTAGAGAGGCTGAACCGTGCGAGACATGACGACCCTCAAGTAGCCGAGTTGTGGGAGGAGCGTCTTGAGTGGCTCCGCATTGCGCAATCCACTAGTCCGCCGCGGGTTCGCGCGACTGCAAAGGATGAGTTGAAGCGGATTGAAGACGACCTCGAAAAGCGATACCCGGGAGCGCTGAAAGCAGCGAGCACAGGCCCGCTGGAGGAGATAGAGGAGGTGTACTTCTATCATCGGGCCACGGAGGATAGCTGTAAGCTCTTGCTGTGCATTCCTGCTGATGTTTGCGCAAATCTTGACGCTGGGATTTCAACCCAGTCTGAGGATCTTGCCGCAAGGATTGTCTGGGCCTTCGCTCGCGGCATCCAGAAGAAGTCAGAGCATCGCGAAGCCGCGCGCTCCCGGTTCCACGTTAAGGATGGGCATCTCGTGATGACTGTCGACGGTGCGCCGGAGGACATGAAGAACCATGAAACCATAACGGTTCATTTTGCCGACGGGGGGCGTGCGGTCTTTATGCTTTGTGAGCTTCCTCCAGAGATTAGAGGAGCAATGCACGATGAAGGTACGAACAGCTGAGGCTGCGAAAAAGCTAGGATTAAGCGTGCCCGCGTTCCTTGATGCCGCCGCTGGTCTAATGGAAGATCTGCAGGAGGCATGGCCGAAGGTAGATAATGATTACGTCGAAACCATACAGAAGCTCTACCGCCTGGACGTTAAGGAGCAGGAGAGCGAGAAGACTCAAACAACACCAATCCACCGGGCTGGCCCACCGTCTCTCTCGCAAGTTGACCGCGCGAAGTTGAGGATTCTTGATAAACTGGAGCGCGCCGACAAGTGGGGCGGGAACGTAGTGAGTTTCGTTGTGCTACGCAATCATTACTGTAAAGGACTCGAGGGGTTCGATGAGGCCCTCCGAATACTACTTGATGATGATCTAGTCACGGTCCGAGAGAAGAGCAACAAGCGCAGAGGACCATTCAGTCTTAATCCAGCAAAGAAGCGCGTGATCAAGGAGGCGCTGGCACAGATGCAAGGTTGAGCAGGAGTCAATTGAAGCGTAACCGTCCGGCGAAGTCCATCTGGCCGGAGGGGCTAGAGCGCGCATAATGGGAGACCGGAGCGGGGGTAAATCGTGGTCGTCGTGAGCGCGGTCGCGGCAGGAGATATCGTCGCCTTACGTGGGTTAATGTCGTCAATGTTCGGTCAACAAAACTAAAGGAGATGAGATGAAAAAGTATAGGCTCTTGGTCGTGGGATGTGGACTATTGGTGACCGGGTTAATGGTTGGCGGATGTACTACGGCAGGTCCGTTTGTAACGAACATCTCCAGCGATGGCAAGGGCAACCTGATCGTTGAAAAAAACACAGTGCACCTAAATGCTTTTATGGGAACGGTCTCCTCCGGTGACCACCCTACGACGCAGACAATTCAGGTTGTTCCAGAAGACAGAAAATAGCACGCCCAAACTGGGGACTGAATTGGTACCCGAAGAACCAAGCGATGAAGTCCGCGCGTATTTCGGGGGGCGAAGACGACGACAACTTCCGGACCCCAGGCAAGCTGACCAGCGAGCACATCGCATTACTCGACACCGACCGACTGTACTTCGATCTGGAGCGTTTCAAAGCCGAGCGCGGCTGGCACAACCTGAACATCACACGTTCAGGCATCGCTGCGTTGCTCGTGGACGCGACCTGGTACCGCCTCTTGATCCCGGAATCCGAACTGACGTTCGACTCCTATAAAAAGGTGGTGAGTTTCCGGCAAGCATGCGTGGGTCGGAGAATTCTCCGTAATCTTGGGCAGAGATGAGCGCGCGGGCGTCGGACTGCGGCGAGTCGCTGGTCGCGCGGCCGGTCGTTATCTGGTCGATGGCCATCCCGGCACATGGGCGGTACCGGGAAGACACCTTACGTTGCAGAGCCCCTCGCGCGGCCAGTTATCCGACGCTTCGCCGGAGCGTCTTCCCCCCCGTGTCAAGATAGTTGTCGGGCGGGGTGAAACCGCTGGGACGCCATGGGGCGTTCGAGGCGGGGACCGCCCGCCCCTCCCCCGGGGGAGGGGCGACACTTTAGAATTTGGTAAACAAGGCAACTGAGGGGCGGAG
>Ga0302238_1000334_pt1 | contig 49791 bp, 41 predicted proteins | sample AAG_UR_Asn_MG_FD_193527 | JGI IMG/M metagenome (GOLD analysis project Ga0302238, IMG submission 193527) | Enriched activated sludge microbial communities from anaerobic digester in WTTP, New Holstein, Wisconsin, United States - AAG_UR_Asn | ecosystem: Engineered > Bioreactor > Anaerobic >... | reverse complement strand
GGGAACTGCCACCCCGGTACGCCCCGAAACTGCAACGACAACAACCCTTGTACCGACGACTACTGTAACCCGGAGGTGGGGTGCCTCAACGTTCCTAACACCTCGCCCTGCAACGACCAGGATCCATGTACCGCTGTGGACGTATGCAGCGCAGCGCAATGCGTTGGTACGGGTTCGGTGGTGTGTGACGATTCAAACGTTTGTACCACCGACACCTGTATTCCCAAAGTTGGATGCTCTTACACTAACAACACCAACCCTTGTGATGATAAGAATGCCTGCACGCTGAACGACCAGTGCTCGGGTGGAAGCTGCGTACCGGGGGTCTCCCTCCAGTGCAATGATGGTAATGAGTGCACCTCCGATGCCTGCATCCCCTCCAGCGGCTGCCAGTATGTCCCGCTCTCCGGAACGCTGTGCAGCGATAACAACGCATGCACCATAGCGGACAAGTGCCAGGCCGGAGTCTGCGCACCGGGCCCCCAGGATCCTTGCGACGACAACGAGGCGTGCACCCTGGATAGCTGCGAGCCGGCCACGGGATGCAAACACACCAACATCTCCGGCTCATGCAACGACGGTAACTTCTGCACCGTCGGGGATACCTGCCAGGCTGGTAAATGCGTATCAGGCACCCAGCCTCTCAACTGCGACGATGGCAACGAGTGCACTCAAGACTCGTGCGCCACCGCCACGGGTTGCGTCAACGCCAAACTCACTGGTACCAGTTGCGACGACCTCAACGCATGCACCGAGGGAGACCTCTGCAGCGCCGGCGTATGCGTGGCGGGATTCGCCCGTAACTGCTCCGATAGCAATGTCTGCACCGATGACAAGTGCCATGTGGTCTCGGGCTGCTACTACGAGGCCAACACCGCCCCCTGCGACGATAACGACGCCTGCACCCAGAACGACATCTGCGCCAATAAGAGCTGCAAGCCCGGCTCAGCGCTGGTCTGCAACGACAACAACGTCTGCACCACCGACACCTGCTCCAAGACCACAGGCTGCGTTTACACCAAGCTCTCGGGCACTGCTTGTGACGACCTCAACCAGTGTACGCTCAACGACACATGCTCCAACGGCGTCTGTAGTCCCGGCGCAACCAAGGAGTGCAACGACAACAACCCATGCACGGCCGATAGCTGCAATGCAGCGACCGGTTGCGTCTTCACGCCGGTGGCAGGCACCTGCTCCGACGGGAACAAGTGTACGGACAGTGATTATTGCTCCGCTGGCCAGTGCATTTCGGGGGCGCCCCTGGTCTGTAACGATAACAATCCATGCACCGATGACTCCTGCTCCCCCTCGACAGGTTGCGTCTACACAAACGACAACACGAACACATGCACAGACAACAACGTTTGCACAATTAACGACCGGTGCTCAAGTGGATCATGCATCAACGATGGGCCATTGACGTGCGACGACAACAACCAGTGCACCCAGAACAAGTGCGACCCAGTAAGCGGCTGCTACTATCCAAATCAATCCAATGGATATAACTGCAATGACAACAATAAGTGCACTACTGTAGACACATGCCAGAATGGTCAGTGCATAGGAAGCAGCACCCTCACCTGCGTCGACGGGAACCCCTGCACGCAAGACAACTGCGACCCTGCCACGGGCTGCGTCTTTCCCAACGAGCCCAACAACAAGATCTGCAATGACAACAACCCCTGTACCTCGGGCGACCACTGCATGAGCGGGCAGTGCGTAAAAACGGCGGACACGGTCTGCCCGGCCCAGATATGCAAGAGCTCTTCCTGCAATTCCTCAAGCGGATGTGTCTACACCAGCATCCTCCCCTGCTGCGGTAACGGCATCGTGGAGACCACGGGCACGGCCCGTGAAGAGTGCGATGATGGATGCGCCAAAGGAGACCCGGCCCTCTGCGATGCTGCCGACGATGGCGATGGCTGTGACGCCGATTGCACCGTCACCTGCTTCTTCGAGGCCATCCAGTTCATGTATTGTAACGGGTCGTGCAGCTACGCCGGTGGTTCCGGCTGCGACCAGTCCGACGCCGACCTCTTCTGTCGCCTCAAGACATGCAATGCTAATGCCTCCGCTTCCACCTGGAGCATCGTCTCCATAAATAGTACATCAAACAAGCCCGGCATAGTATGTGTTGGAAAGGGGACAAACAAAGGGCCGCAGCCGGCCTACAACGTGAACATCGATGTATGGTACTCAGATTCTTTTTACCCGACTTACAGTACAGGAACAACAGCAATAGGGAACGTAACATGCAATGACCCGTAATATACCAGCCCCAAACTGATATGGTGCGATAGGATGCCAGATTTTTCAATAATTACTAAAAACATCGTAATGGGCAGTCAGCTGGTCTCCCAGGACGACATGAAGCTGCTCAAGGGCCTTGGAGTCGGGGGGGTGCTATCGCTGCAGGATGACAATGACCTGCGCAACCTCGGCATGAGCTTCGAATCCCTGCGCCACATGTCCTCGGCCATGGGCATAGACCTCCGCCGAGTCCCCGTTCGTGACCACGAGCCGGCAGCGCTTATCTCGGCCCTTCCTGCTGCAGTCTCGGAACTGGTGGACCTCATGAACTCTTACCAGAGGGTCTACGTACACTGCACGGCGGGAATCAATCGATCGGCGGGGGTTGTGCTGACCTACCTTGTGGTCAAGAGGGGAATGGGGGTTGTGGAGGCCATGGCGCTTATCAGAGCCCGCCGGCCCTTTGTCAGCCCCTATTCTTCGTTGGTTTCTGCGCTGGAGCAGGGTACTCTACGGGAATTGCGCTGAAGCGACGAAAACCAACGGGGGAAATGGTCCTGATGCAAGAATGCCAAGATTCGAGCCCTGAGATAGTTGAAGCGGCCCGGCTGGTTGCACGGTCAAAGTACACCATTGCCCTGACGGGGGCTGGTGTCTCGGTGCCATCGGGAATCCCCGACTTCAGGGCCTTCAACGGCCTGTGGCGGAAGTATCCCATAGTGGAGTACGCAACGGTCATGGCCTACCGCCAGAACCCGGAGAAGGTGTGGCAGATGTTCAAGGAAGTTGAAGAGAACGTCGCCACAGCCAGACCGAACCCGGCCCACGAGGCTCTCGCTTCGCTGGAGCAGATGGGGCTGTTGAAGTGCATCGTCACTCAGAATATTGATGGGCTCCATCAAGCGGCGGGCTCCACCTGCGTTCACGAGTTTCACGGCTCCTATCGGCAGTTGGACTGCCTCTTCTGCGGCTCGGTCTATCCCGGGATAAGAATGGCAGAATTGCGTGACCCGAAGGGAATCCCTCGTTGTGCTTGCGGTCAGCCGTTGAAGCCATCCATCGTGCTCTTTGGCGAGAGCATCCCACGCTCTGTTCTGGATTCGACTATGAAGTCAGCAAACCTCGCCGACCTGATCCTTGTTGTGGGCACATCTGCCCAGGTCGCCCCGGCCAGCGAGCTTCCGGGCATGATTGGGTCTAGAGGTGGAAAGATTGTCGAGATGAACCTGGCCCGAACCGACCTCTCACCCCAGGCCAGTGTTCACATCTCCGGGGACGTTTCAGTGACCCTGCCAGCCCTGCTGCAGTGCGTCAAATCTCTGGTGAACTCTCACTGAACAGCAGATTCTGAGACAATATGTCTATTGATGTGGCTGATTTCACAAACTTAAGTCGAACAAATCATAGAAGCTACCGCCCGCCCACAGGTGAAGGAAAAACGAATACGAGGTCGCCCGGGGCCACAAGGTTGGCCTCCTCTCGGGCTATCTTCTCGTCCAGTGCGTCGGTGCGCTGCAGGGTCTCAACCAAGAAACGGAGTCGACGGTTCTCTGAGCGAAGTTCGTCTTCGAACCTCAGCTTCTGATCCAGGCTGGCCCTGTGCTCACGAGTCCGCTCCACGGCGTCGCTGGTCACCAGGTCCAGGGTGAGATAAGAGAGCATGCCAAATAGAATTGCCGGAATTATCCAGCCGGAGAGATAAGATAGAATATTGAAAATCTTCCGCAAAACCAACCCCGTTATACAAGAATCAGCAGGCTACATAGGCGAGTTCTTGGCGCTGACAGCACCACCCTCGAGCAGCGTCGGGGTAATCTCAGGCGCCATAACGACCTCAACAAGTTCCTCACGGTCTGGCAACCGGAAGAGCACCTTGGACTTGAGCACATCCACCACAAGTCCTCCCTCGGAACCCAGTCGGTCGCCACGATGAACGACGTGCGTCTTACCGTCCGGGGCCTCAATCACTGCTTCAGGATTTGCTACACCTGTCATTACGATCTTCACAGAGTACCTGTTCAGCGGAAAGGCGGTGAGGGGGTCTTTGGGCCCCAGGATCGCCCCGTCCTTGGCACCGCCCGAGCTTGAACCGGACTTCGCCGGTGCCGAAATCGCCGCCAGTATCGAGTCGATATCCTTCTGGGCCTTCTCTTTGGCCTCTTTCCGTTTCTTCTCCTCGGCCACGGAACGTTGTGGCGTCTTGACCACATTCACGGCGGTGCCCTTCTTGGTCTCCGCCTTGGGGGTGTAATCCAAGAATACGTCCCTGATGCTGGAACCGGCCAAGGGCCCCCCGAGGTCTGCCCTCAGTCCATCAACGTAGGCCATGAAGTGAGGTGAGACGGCATCCCAGTGCGGCTTGGCCACAGGGGTGAAAGTCTTCTCCTTCGACTTGCCACCACCACCACCGCCACCGCCACCTGAGCCACCCTCCTTCTTTGCGGGACGCTCAGGGCCCTCCTTCTTATCCTCACCACATCCGCTTGTAGCTGCCAAAGCAAAGCCCAAAGCAGCAAGTACCATGAACCTGATAGCATGAGAGGTTCTCATGGTCACCTCCTACTTCTTTTTCTTCTTAGTGGGGTCTGACGCATTAGGATCAATGAAGAACGAGTATGCCTCAACCTCGAATGAGGCAATCACCGCCGAACTTCGCTTCACCTTCTTGTCGGAAAAACTCAGCACGTCGCCACCGCCGTCCTTCTTCTTTGCGGCCTCCTTCTCCTCCCTCTTGTCAAACTCAATCTCCAGCTTCCTTATGTTCACCAAGCGGCGGTCCGGCTGCGAGATCAGGAGGAAGAACTTCACAAGCGAGGGAAACGAGCCCGACACAACGTACTCCATGGGATAGCCCGTGTAGCCCTCGTGGGCCAGCGGAAGCTGCGGCTTCTTTCGCTCTACCCGCAACCCGGACTCAACAGCGTCATCCTCCAGAGCTGCCATGAATTTCTCAAGCTTAGGCTCCTCGGGCACAATCTTCCTGTTATCCTCGCTCTTCTTGAGCACGTCGGCATACTGCTTCTGCATGTCCTCAAGCTTCACATCACCCGTAAGCTTCTCGTACTCCTTGAGCTCACCCTCGGCCTTGCGATGCTGAGACACCGACGTCTCTATCTGCGCGTCTATGTCCATAATCTTGATGTAGTAGAAGCCGCCCGCAAGCAGCGCCATGGAGGCCACTGCCAGCAACACCTTGTGCTGAGGCTTCAGCTGCGAAAGACTCTTTGCCTCGTTCGCCATGGCTAGCTCCCCTGAGCGTTGTTGTTGGCTACCTTGCCATCTTCTTTGGCAGGCTCCGCCGGAGCCCCCTTACCCACTTCGGGGTCGTAGTTCAGGAAGGCGTCCACATCGAACTCAACAACATCCGTATTCTTCTGCCGAGACGAGCTCTTCTTGAACCCGGCCTCGTCAACACGAAGGTCCTGAAGATAGATGCAAGCCCCCAAACGCTTGAACACTTCATTAAAATCGTCGTGCGTGAGAGCCTTGCCGCTAATGACAATCCGCCCCTTCTTCCCCTCTTCAATCTTGGTCAGCCATGCCCCGTCGGGGTTCCACTGAGGATTCCAGCCAACTTGCTCGTGAGTCTGCCGCTCGTCCAGTGCAGACAACGGTGGCGTACTCAATGAGTAGGAGATATATGCCAGCAGGTGCCCGGGACCCACCCGCCCGTTGTGGAGGTTATCGAAAATCTTCGCCTTCGCCTCCTCAGCATCCATCAGCTTCTTGAGCTCCTCCTTCGCCTTCTTCTCCTTGGCGATGGTCTCAACCTTGGCTGTAGCATCCTTGGTTATGCTCTGCTGCGCCACCAAAGCCTCGTTCTTAACCTCGGCCCAGTAAAGCAACAGAAGCACTTCCAAACCTATCAGAAGAATAAAGATCAGCATCACCGGCGCCCCGGAAGGCACCTTCAGCTTCCGCTGCTTCTTCTTCGATGAATCTAGCAGGTTTATCCGAATCATTTCTCAGATACCCTCCTGAGCGCAAGGCCAACCACAACACCCGCAGCAGGTGCCATCCTCTGCAGCAGACCTATGTCGAAACGTCCGGCATCGATGAGCACGTTCTTGAACGGGTTCACCAACTCCGCCGGAACCTGCAGCTTCGACTCCAGAAGCCGCAGAAGAACCGGAGTCTGTGAGCCGCCTCCAGCAAGATAGACCCTGGATATGTCCTCACCAACCGACGTAGCCTTGTGAAACTCCACCGAGCGCTGAATCTCAGTGACCAGCGTCGTCGACACACGCTCCGCCAAACGCTGAACCTCCCGAAACACCGACGAACTCGAGAGCGTCTCGCTGCCCCCAACCTTGTAGTGCTCGGCCTCCTCGTAGCTAACATGCATGAACCGCTGGATCTCCTCCGTCAACACTCCACCACCCATTGTGATGTCTCGTGTGAACTGAGTAATTCCATTAGCAATGATATTTATGCCAATCACCGAGGCGCCGATATTTATGAGACATATCGTCTCATTTCCGGGCAAACTGTAATTCCACTCGAACATGTTCTGGACGGCAAACGTGTCGACGTCCATCACCGCCGGCGTCAAACCAGCCTTGGTGGCCACCGAAACGTAGTCGTTGATCACATCCTTCTTGGCCGCCACCAGCAGCACATCCATCTGCCCCTGACCAGCCTTGGGGTCCAGGATCTGAACATCAACATTCACCTCCTTTATGTCGAAGGGAATGTACTGCTCAGCCTCCCAGGCGATAGAAGAGTCCAGCTCCGCCTGACTCATCTCAGGCAGGGAGATCTTCTTAATGATCACCGCATGCCCCGAAATCGACAGGGCCACGGGCTGGCCTTTCAGTTTGTTGGCCTGGACCAGATGCGAAAGTCGGTCCTGGACCTGGGCGAAATTCATAATCGCCCCCTCAACAACGCACTCAGGAGGCAGCGGAGCCATGTCGAACTTCTGGAGGAAGACCCCCTTTCGGTTCTCGCTCAACTGGCACACCTTGATGGAGTGCGAACCAATGTCCACGCCAACTACATGCTTATTGCCGAATGCCACGTCTACCTCCGCAGCGGTACGGATTCCACCTGCGCCATTCTGTTGCAGGTGCCCCTCGTTGTCAAAAAAGCACTACGGAGAAAGCACAAGAGGAGGAGAGACAACCCGAGGCGCAAAAAGTTCCAACCCCCGAGGCCCCCTCCTTAGTTCACACATGATGTCTTCCGCCAGCAGGGCACTATGCCCCTCCCAGCGGCCGGCAACCAGGCTCCTGACGGGAATCCTACCACAAAGGCTACTGTATGGAAAAAACTCGTGTAGCCGGGACGCCGCTCACAACTCGAACTGCGCCCGCATGAAGAACTGATGGTACCAAGACTTGGCCGGCGCTGCCGCCTCTGCCCCATCCACCGCACCGGCAGCCGGTGCAGCATCCTCGGCATCGGGCGCCCTGGTTGGGTCGTCGAAGTAGAGCCCCTGCCACACCAGTGCCAGCTTCACGTGGGCATTGAACCGCACGGCAAGACCAGCCGTCACTCCATGTACCCCGGAATCGGAGAGCGGGGCCCGCTCTTCAATAGCGCCTGCCTCGTTGGTCACGTCCCGAACACCATCCTCGAACTCCAGCCGCTCGTATCGGCCAGCCAGTTCAAACTCGGGGCCCATGGCGCAACCAACTAACCGGCTGAGCCGCAACAGTGCTTCAGCATGCCACCCCTTGGTCTCGTAAGGATTCAAGTCGCCAACCTGACCGTACGGAGCAGCCTTCTGGGTGTATGTGACCCCCTCGCGATCCTGCGACGAGGTTACATACTCACCAGAAACCCTGAAGAGAGGGGTATCCCACGTCGCCTCCAGACCCCACCGCTGCTGCTCACCTCGGATGGTCGGTGGCTCTGCAAAAGTATGCCCCCCCATGGTCCGCCCACGAAAACCGTGACGGATGGGCCCTTCGCCCCAGGAGAAGCTGCCTCCCAAAGAAGCCCCCTTCAACCAGGCGCCACTGCTGGCAGGCAAGTGCAGTTGCACCCTCCCTACGTAGTCAGGCTTGTCATTTACCTCAACCATGAGATCACGGCTGCCGGTGACCACCGCTGCCCAGTAGGAGAGATAGCCCTCCTCCCAACTGCCCCAGACCATGAAACCAGAATCTCGAAAATCCTTCTGGTTGCCAAAGGCCATGGGCACGGAAATCAGCGCATAGTCGGGTAGACTGAGCTGGGGGTAGGCGCCAAAAGGAACCTTCACCCGCCCCGCCCTGAGCCTCAGCAGTTCCCAAGGACCATACTCGAACCATGCCTCCTGAACATCGGGGTTGGCCTCGGAAAACTCCCCGTCCACATGGGTCAGCAGGTTCCTCGTGGGCCTGTACCTCAGCCCCAACCGAGCCGATGAGAGCAGAGGGTCCACGTTCCACGACCGACCATATCCAGTCTCGGTGCGCGGAAAAGCCCTCAGGTCCGCAGCAACCCAACCGTCAACAGCCAGCGTGGAGCCATCGTCTCCCTCCCACACCGTCCGCTCACGAGCGTGAATGTCCATAGGGCATCCCAATGACACAACAACCGCAACAAGCGCTGCAATGCCGCCCGCCACAGCCCAGGTCCCAGTAGTCCCGCTTCTCTTCACCATTACCCCCATTGCCAATCTTCTCCAAGAAGCCTGATGCCAGCGGGCTAGTTCCCCGACGGGCTCAACACAATGCGAGACGAATCCTTCACACGCCATGAATCGGGCAACTCAAGAACAGGCTCCCAAACCACCCGCCTTGACCCCAACTCCATGTAGCCCTGCTGAAGATGATTCCACTCGGCAAATCCCCCAAAGGTGAATCCATCAGTACCAAAAATCTGATAACGCCAGGCCGTAGGAGTGGCCACGATATCGCTTTCGATAAGATCAGAAAGCCTGACTACCGTACGAGGCGTTCCCTTATCATCGAACTCAATAGCATTATGCCTATCGAGCTTCTGATAAAACACTGATTCTCCCTTGATAATCTCCACGCAGTTGAAATCAGCAAGGGCATCACAATAGGCCCACTTGTCCTCAGGCTCCTCCAAATCTGGCAACGAGCCCTCATCCTCCTCAACTCCCACATCGGAACCCGACGAATCATCCCCATCGACCACATCGCTAGCCACGGTATCGCCTGCCCCCTGGTCCTCCTGAAGCTCCGGCGCCACCATCATATCCTCCGATGCTACGTCAGCAGCAGCATCGGGCAGGCTCGTGTCCTGGCCGGCAACATCACCAGAAGAGTAACTCTCCTCCCCACCACAACCGCCCGCCAGCACCACAAACATAGCAAGAGCCATAGAAGCAATGGCAAAACCCGATTTGTTCCAACAGCTGAACATCACACTCACCTCTCAAACACGCGGAGCCCCCCCGCATTCAGGGAGTAGCCCCCGGGGCCGGGGGCCCCGGGGTAGCCCTCATTACCTGTAACCTACTGAACCGGGGGAGCTACTGGAACCCCCAGGATCAACACCGTGTTCTTCACAGACCAGCAACACTCGGTTGTATCCCAACCCTCCTCCAAGACGATTCTCCGCTTGGTCGGTTCATAGTAGGCATGCTGGGTGTTCTCAAAGGGCATGAGATTCGTATCGTTATTACTAAATCCGTCCGTACCGTAAAACTTATAAGCATAAGCCTCGGGATCCAGGACACCAGCGGCAGTGAATATTTCCGCAAATGTTGTCATGGGAATCGCACCATCTTCAGGATACTTGTAGTTGACCATATCAACTTTGGGCAGGGTCGTGGCATCCAGAAGAGACCTGACCGCACCAGCGATGACGACGAAATTGCTCGTACCAATGGCCACGGCCTCGATAGTACCGCCGCCAATTCCCTTGACGTTCAAAGAGCTGGGGAAACCAAGAGAGGCATCCCAGCCGATCCTCAACATGTCCTTCTCGGCATCATAGTAAACAAAACCGAAGTCTAACTCTTTCCACCAGGGCAACTTCGAATAGTCGCCCTCTAGTTTGTCGACGAGCACATTGAAGTCATCATTGGCAATGAAGTTATAGTGATAATCATGCGGCATCGCTATAGCAGCTACCTCAACGATTCTCGTCAGCCTCACAGCCACCTTCCCATCGAACTCCGTCTGCTCCAGAGTCGAAAGATCCACGGCCACTACATCCTCGCCAACCTTTACGCTGATGGTTCCCTGCAGCTTCTCTTCCACATCCTCAAGCTGGTCTTCGGGCTCAACCTCCTGCTCAAGGTCCTCCTCGACCGTCTCTGCATTGTCCTCAAGCAGGTCGGCCACGTCCGGCGTCACATTGTCCTCGGGTTCTACTGTGTCGCTGGCCAGATCCTCTGGAACGTTCATGTCCGGTACCAGATTGTCCACCCGCTCCAACGAATCAGGCTCTGCCGTATCCTGGCCCAACTGGTCCAGCACAGCATCCTCCTGCCCGTTGTCCTGAACGACGTCCGATGCCTTCTTCGCATCGTCCCCGCCGCAGCCAGGCTGAAGTACCAGAGCAGACACAAACAAAACCATAAACAAGCTCAATCTCATATCCATACCTCAAAAAAAATAGGTCCAAAACTCAACAACAACTCCCTACAAATTCGACATTACCGAGAACATCAAAAGAATAGCCGGCCGGGCCCCCCCTGCGGAGAACCCCCAGCTGCTCGATGGCAAAGGAGCAGAACCTCGCAACACTTGCGTGCGATGCCAGCTTGAGCGGCACCGCCAACTTAAAGGTCTCCTCCTCCAACGGCACAAAGCCCAGCCCGCAGGCAGACGCCGCTGCACTAGAGCCCACTCCAAAGTGCGCAGCTCCCCTGGCCACCGCAAGTGCAACACCAAGATGGGTGTTGAAGGGACCAACACTGTGAATAACCCCGGCGTCACACCCCTCGGCCGCCAACAGCCTTCGTGTCATTCGGTATGTGCCAGACTGACTCTGCCTGTCTGCCACAGCCACTCCGGGACCAACCAACTCCTTCACTCCCTTGCGAGGCTCAGCCACCCGGCCCCTGTCGAACATAATCCCCTGCTGCCTCCTGAAGAGGCTCAGCAGATACCTCCCACTGCTGGCGCTGCCCTCAACTACGCTGTTCTCAACGTGGCATCCGGCCATGTGCGCCCGAGACTTCTCCACCGCAGCCAGTCCCCCCAGGCTGCCCACCTGAGCCTCCACTACCTGGACCCCGCCAAGGTTACGAAAGCGCCCGCAGACCTCCTCGAACAGCCCATCGTCACTGCCCTGAACAACCAGAAGATCCTCGGCAAGAGACTCCATGCGGCCAGAAACAGGCCGCTGGGTGTGACCGTCCACCCATTGATCGATGAGATGGCGGGGGAAGAGCCACTTGCCGCTCACTCGGGCAGCGGGGATCTCACCGGCAGCAACCAGAGCGTAGACCCTCTTCTCGTTCAACCGCAGATATGCGGCAACCTCCTTAGTTGACAGGTACTCGGCCATGAACGCTCCCCCAGGGGCGGGATGGTAGACCAAAAGGAGACCCTGGTTAAGAAAATTCTGACAAAAACGGACAAAAACGGACAAGAGCGGAGCCATGGGAGGCTCGGCGCTATCGCTCGCCCCCCCGCTTCAGAGAGTCATCGATTCGTATCCGTTTCTCAGGGGAAGCTCAGGGTCGTGGGTGGAAATCACCACGGTACCGCCCTCAGCAAGATAGCTGCGAAGCACCACAGACTCCACGTGTTGGCGGTGCTCCTCGTCGACGCCCGACAGCGGCTCGTCCAGCAACAGTAGTTGCGGCCTCACCACCAAGGCCATGGCAAGCGCAACCAAGCGCCTCTCCCCACCGGACAGTTCTTTTGGCGATCGGTCAGCAAGGTGGGATATCCCAACCCCCTCCAGCATTCGTGCTGCCTGCTTACTTCGCTCTTGACGGGGCACCGACCTCAGGCGGAGACCGAAGCCCACTGCCGACAGCACCGTAGAACCAGGCAACCAAGGCTCCTGGAACACTACGCCCAACAACCGCCGTGAGCTGCTGGGTGCCGGGGCCCGGCCTTCATGATGCAACTCCCCTCCAAGGCTGATACGCCCCGACGCCAAGTCTAGCAGGCCGGCCAGGCTCATCAGCAGCGTGCTCTTCCCAGCACCATTGGGACCAAGCACAGCCAGCGCCGAACCTCTGTTCACTGCCAGCATAGGAAGATCCACAACCAGGCGACCGCCACGCATCACCTTCAGGTTCTCGCATTGAAGAAAAGCAGCGGCCTCCTCAGCTCTCACGGCGTGGCCTCCATATCTGCAACGCAAGATTGACTGCCAGCGCAACTGTGAGAAGCACCACACCAAGGGCCACCCCACGGGCGAACTCCCCCCTCCCCGTCTCGAAGGCTATGCCCGTCGGTATATTTCGAGTGTAGCCCCGGATGCTGCCCCCCAACATCATCGACACGCCAACCTCAGCAAAGACCCGCCCGAAACCCGCAACCAGAGCTGACAGCAGAGCAACCCGACCTTCCCAGGCCACCTCCACCGCCGCTCGAAACTCGCCGCCGCCCATGGCCAACGTCGTCTCACGAACCCTGCGGTCAACCTGGCGCAGCGATGCAACCCCTAATGCCGCCATAAGAGGAAAAGCCAGGACCGCCTGCCCCACTACCATGGCCGTTGGCGTGTACAGAATCCCAAACTCGCCAAGAGGCCCGCTGCGGCTTATCAGCCCGTACACTACAAGCCCTACTACGACCGTGGGAAGAGCCATCATGGTGTTCAACAGGCTCTCAACCACGCCACGCCCGGGAAAGCTCCATAGCCCCACGCCCAGCGCCACAGGAAAGGCCAAGGCCGCAGCAACAGCCGTCGAAATGGACGAGACCATCAGAGATACTCGAACAGCAGACCAGACATCCGGATCCAGTCCGAACAGCAGCCCGAAACCCTCCTGCAGCCCCTCAGCTACCATCAACGCCCCACTGGAGTGAACAACACGGCCCCGTCGGCCCGGAACTCACCAATCGTCTTCCTCCCGCTGGAGGAGAGCAGCCAGCCGATGAAGGCCATGCCGTCGGGAACGTTGGCCTCGGGGTGCTTCTCGGAACTTACCACCATTGCACTATATGGATTATGTAGCTCTGTCTTATTCTCATACATAAGAACTATCTTAAGTTTCTTTTTTGCGACCTCGTATGTCGCCCTATCAACAAGAACATACGCCCCCTTCTGGTCCGCCATCTCCAGCGTCAGCCGCTGCCCCTGACCCGCCTCGACGTACCACGCCCCGCCAGGGGAGACTCCGTTGGCCTTCCAAAGAGACAACTCCTTAAGGTGAGTGCCCGAACGATCTCCCCTCGATATGAACTGTGACTCCCGAGAAGCAACACGGGCCAGAGCCTCGGCAGCGCTCGGAGCACCTCTGACTCCAGCCGGGTCCTCGGCAGGGCCGACCAGTACAAAGTCGTTGTACATAACCTCCACCGCAAATAGACCATGCCCCTGTTCTATAAAAGCCCTCTCCGCATCGGGATCATGGGTTATTACCATATCTACATCACCGTTGGCCGCCAGCTTCAACGCCTGACCACTGCCTACAGCCAACACCTGAATTGTTACTCCGTACTGTTTGCTGAAGGGCTCTACTAATAATGCTAGTAGTCCCGTGTTTTCAACTGATGTCGTCGATGCGATCCTTAGTGTCCTGGGCTGGCCCGCTTCCGGTGCCTCACTGCCTTGACAGCCGGCAGAGATCAGCGCCAGAAATAACAGATTTACAAACACTGAAACAGAGCCAGCCTGAAAAATAGCCCTCAGCCTACCATTACATAAGCCCATAACTACCTCCTTCCAAAAGACCGAAAGTCATCAACAGTATTCATGTTCATTATTTTTGCACAAGGCAGCTCTACGAAACGCAGATGCGCCCCGAACTCTGCTGCAGCCACTATTCGTTGCCGGCCAGCCTCCAGCGCTGCTTTTGCAGCCTTACGGAAGCTGCGCCGATAGAGGGCAAAGGTGGGATGGAATCGGCCATCGGAAGTAACCGGAATTGCAGCATCTGCATCCCCAATGTACCGAAACAGCGCTGCCACCACCCCAGGCTCCACCACGGGAACATCGCATGGCACAACCAGACACAAATCGAAATCAGCGGCACTCAGGCAGGACTCGATGGCCATGAGCGGTCCCATGAATGGGATTCGGTCCTTCACCACTGGAAGCCCCAGGTGCTGGTGAAGATGTGGGTCGTTGGAACTGATGATGGTCTGCGTGGCAAGTTGGCTAACCTGCCTCGCAACCAGCTCAACCATGGGCATGCCTTGTTCTGAGGCGGCAAGAGCCTTGTTGGTTCCCAACCTCGTGGAGAACCCGCCCGCAAGCACCACAGCGGTGGCTTCCCGACGTACAGCCCACCCTCCGTTGAGGACCGAAATGTCCCCCGGAGCAGGAGTGAAACTGTGGCCATCGGAGAGAATCAGAAAGTCTGCCATGTGCGCCACGGCCTTGGCCGAGTCTTTGAGCTCCTCATTGCCCGGCCCCTTGACCAGCACGAAGAGATCTGGCACCAGACTCTTTCTAACGCTGTTGGACTCCACCACAGAGATGCCAGGCAGCATTGAGGTGAGTTCTTTTGCCCCCTGGTCCAGGTGCTCGGTTCGGGCCCTGAGCCACAGCACAGGTTTGGCGCCGGCCCCAATCATGCGCACCGTGTCCTTGCCCTCGGGCCCTCCAGTCTCGGTGGAGACGCTGTAAGGCTGCGTCAACGATGCGCAGACACCGCACCCCGCCCCGCCCCTGGGACATCCGGTCTCCCCATGGGACACCGTGGTTACTTTCGCTGCCCCCACTTCCATCTGCGCCGAGTATCTGGAAATTAGGTTACACACGAACTCGGTCTTGCCGCTGTTACGCCCTGTGGCCCCCACAAGCAACAGCCCCGGAGCCCGAACACGCCCCGGCTCCAGATCGCTCCACGGTGTAACGGCGATCTGGTCCAGTCGCCCGTCGTGCCGGTCTGAATCTCTCTTCCCCACGGTCCCTCCAGCGGCAGATTGTTGCACGGGGGCAGCGGACAGCCGAACGAAAACTCAGTTGGGAGCCACGCTTAGAGTGACGCTGACGCTCTGAGCTTCACCCGAATACGCGGGCAACCTGATTGCCGGTAACTCTCCCAAAACACAAACCTTGATCTGCGAGACGGGACCCTGGGGCTCAACGCTCAGTTGCAGTCCTCTCATTCTCCCGTCGGGCTCGGCCCTTATGGAAGCAGAGACAGAGATGGTCTCCTGAGTGCCTGTGGCCTTCATGGCAGAGCGGGCGCAAGCCCTCACGGTATCCTTAAGATGCTGCCGCGCCAGCGACCGGCTCTCGTCCTTGGCACTGTACTCTTCGCCTCCAAAGTCGATGACGCTGGATTCATCACCTTCAGCGCCTGCCTGGGCACCGCCGGCCCCCTGCTCCCTGGCCTTGCGCTGCTTCCTCAGCTCGGCCTCGGCCGCTATGCGGGCGGCCATCTCCGGTGAGACATTCACATCGATCTGCTGCGCTGCCACAAGGCCGTTCTTGCCAACAAGCCCCGCAACTGAGGCAGCGGCGTCGTCTTGTTCCCCATCGCCCGAGAGCGTGATGACCTCGGGCTCTTCCTCCGTCACCTCCTTCTCAACAGGCGCCGACGCTTTGACCAGCGCCGGGTCCGTCACCACAACCGCCGGTGCTGCTGCAGCGGGATCGGGTCCCTCGTCCTCCACGGGCTTGGGCCAAAGAATGAACGCAAGCAGACCGCCAACAACCAGCGGCACCCCCAGAGCCAGCCCCACAATTAGCGGGCGATTGTGCGAGGCCATTCGCTTTGTCGACTCTTCAAACTCTCGCTCCGCTGCCTGGTACTCGTCCCGCTTGGCCACCACAGGGATGTACTCGGCAAAGGGCTTCACCTCCGCCAGAGAGCATCGGCGCCCCGTCATCAACTCGCAGATCACCGTCTGTCCATCGATTGTGTGCTCATCCATGGCCTTGAGCATATCGCTGGCCCCAAAGGGCCCGTACTCCACACCGGCCCGAACGTATAACCAGCGGGTGTCGCGTTCGAATTTCGGCGGCAGCTTGTATTCCATTCGGCACACTCCTCAGGCTGTTCATCCGTCACAGCCGAGACGTTTTACACCGCCCCCTGCGCCGGCGTCAAGGCGCTGAAGAAATGGTTGACTCGCGCCGGGCTTGGTGGTATCCATACGCAGCTTTTTTCGCAGGTGGAGGCATCATGGCGAATCATGCGTCGGCCCTCAAGCGTCATAGACAGAGCTTGAAAAGGGCGTTGCGTAACAGTCACTATCGTAGCACGGCAAAGACGGCAATGAAGAAGGCCCTCTCTGCCGCAGAGAAGAAGACCCAGGACGCTGCTGAGCTGCTCAAGAAGGCGATCTCAACTGTAGATCGCGTCAAGGGCAAGGGCGTGTTTCCTGCCAACCGTGCTGGCCGCTATGTGTCGCGTCTGGCCGTCAAGCTTGCAGAGCTGACTACCGAGAAGAAGTAGTCCACTCCTCCTGTCTCGTCCTCCCTGGCCTATCCCGGGTTCCGGCGTTTCCAGAGGATTCTGCGCTGAAGGTCTGCGGTGCTCTCCGCAAGCCCTGGTGTTATGCACCGGGTTAGCGGAGGTAAGCCGCCAAGGCCTCGGTCTGCTCTGCCACCCAACCGGTCGATGAGCAACTGCGCCTCGTCCAGTTCACCCCGAAGTGTCTTCACTTGGGCCAGCCGAAGCACCAGATCGACCTCCACGGCACACAGTTGCTCGACTCCCAGAATCCCTTCCCTTGCGGCCCTGCTCCCCCACAGCCATTCGCCCGAAGAGGCCAGCGCCGAACCCATTAGCGATGCGCCCTCCTCCTCCCACTTGGGCCTCCCTGCCAACACCCGCCCCGCAACGGCCCCAAATGCCGGCTTCAGCGGCCCCTCACCCAGCAGCTCAGGAACCGCCTGCTCCAACTCCCGGGGCAACATGGGCACCAGAAGAAGTCGCCTTGTAATGCTCGAAGTAGCCCCACCGCTCAACAATACCCTCCAGCTCAGCTCTACACCCAGGGCAACCCTCGCATCGGGCTCCTCTTGCAAGGCCAAATAGCCCCTGTTTGCCTCACGAGAGAGCCCCGTCAGCCACAGGGCATCCAGTCGCCACAACTCTAGCATCAGCCCTAGAGAGCCGCCCACCTCCTCCCCAGGCCCCCATTGACCCAACAACTCACTGGCCTCAGCCACCGCATCCCCTGCCATCAGCAGCGTACCAACCTCTCGCCCCACCCGAACGTCCCCCTCCACCAAGCTCATTGCCCTCCTGGCATACCCCAGGGCCTCGCTCTTCTCCCCACGAACCACAGCATGCCTAACCTTCTCCACACACCTCGCCCCCGCGTGAGGGCACACCTTCTCAAAGACCGAGGGCCGCTTGAACGCCAGCTCCGCCAGCAACAAATCCGCCTGGGAAACCTCCTGGCCATCCAGAAAACCGTGCCACTCTTCCAGCAGCGACCCAAGCTCCTCTCCGTACGCCTCAGAAAAGCCCGCCCCGCCATACAGCCGCAGAAATGGAGGGCTTCCCCGACTCTCGAGAAGATATCGGATGAAAGAACCAGAAGCAGAGTAGGCCACCGGGCCAGCGTAGGACCAGAACGAGAGGCCATCCAATATTGACTCCAACGGCGGCAACCGACCAATGTCCCGCATGGCCCGAGCCCAGCCGTGCAACGTCAACCGACCGCCACCACGCTCAACGGCCATAGCGGCACCTTCCATCACCCCGGGCCGTGGGAGAACCCCGAAATCGCTGGGTACCCCGAGCAGTGAGTCCGCATGGTCCGCCAACAGCACATGGGCCAATTCGTGGGCAAATAGAGACTCGCCTGCCTTGTGCGAGTGAAGGTGCATTTCGCCCAACCAGGGCTTGGCGATGGTGGTCTTCCCAGCCCCCATCAACCGCTCCTTCTGCCCCGGAGATTCATAGAGATATACCGAGATTGGCTCCACGGGAGCGCCCACACCAAACAACTCCTCCTGCTGCCATAAACGAAACTCCAGATCCTCGGCTACCCTCGCTGCAACGGCCGCCGCCTTGCCCCCGGGCGTTGTATGCACCACAAAGTGCTCCGTGCTGTGTCGCTCCGCCAACACCTCGTTCAGCCTCACGTAGCTCGCCGTGAATCCAAGCCACGGCGACAGCAGAAGCAGGCAGAGCGCCCCCGCAAAGGCAGTGGCCACCACTATCCGCCGGGCCCGTGTCACCTGCTCACCCCCTGCCGCAGCCTCAACTGCTCCACCCTTGAGAAGCCACACGATCCCTAGAATCCACAAGGAGTCCTTTACTCTTAGCCATATATAGGGCCATGTAATTCGCACGGCCTCATCGTATATGGCGCCGTGGTACATACCGAAGAACCAGCCGTAGAACCTGACGTGGGGCGTCAGCAGGAACTCCGCCGCTACCAGCAGCAGTCCCGAAATCAGCAACAGCAACAGCAGACCCGCTCTCCACAAGGACCGCTTCACCAGCCGCCCCACAGCCCACCCCGCTACCATCCCCGCAGCACCGCTGAAAAGTGGTCCCAAGACCATAAAGGCCAACCCATAGATGGGCTCGCAAACGTTCCCCAACCCCGACCGAACCGCCGGCCCCGCCATGGAGGCCAGCCACGTGGCCCCCAGCATCAACCACGCCCCGGGGTCAACAGGGTCGACCGCCCGCCCGGGCCACGCTCCCCACACAACGAAGAGCAGCCAGAAGAGCGGTGACAACACCAGGGACAATGGGTAGTCGATTACCCCGGTAACCCGGAAGAGGCTGCAGCCTATGCCCAGCAGAAACCCAAGGCCCACGACGACCTTGAAGCCTCGAACAGGTGAGATAGACATGGTGGGATTACAGCGGAGGCAGCTTGAAGAGAGGCTCAATGTCTACGGGCACATTGACCAACCTGGCCAGGGCAGACTCCATGTCGCTGCCCACCTTGCCGAAAGTCTCAAGGAAGAGCGCCGCCTTCTCGTAGCTCCCCTCGGACTGCATCTCGAGGATCGTTGCTGCCAGCTCTCTAAGAGCCTCGGGCAGAATCGACAAATCGAACTCTACCCTCCCGGCCTCTCCAAAGCTCACAGCCTTCTTGTCCAGGAGGAAGTTGAATATCACCAGATTGGCCTTCCCATGCGCCTCGTTGGTACCAAACCGAGTGGACCTGAATATGCTGGCCAGGAACGTGGCAGTGACGGCCGCCTTGGCCTCCTCCGCCGAAAGCTTCACATCCTTGGACAACTGGCCATCCTCACCCCTGGCCGACAGCTTAAGGACGCCCTCGTCGATGAGGTAGAAGGCGTTGTAGAGACCCAACGAATCAGCCTTGGCCTCTTCGATGTGCGGATAGAGCTCCTTGAGGGCCAGATTGACCGTGGTCTTGGTGCCGTCCAGGGTAATAGTGCCAGGTCCGATACCATGAGACATTTCATGAAGTAACGTATGGTTGAAGAAGGCTTCCGGATGTATCATCACGTGGTACTTATCGGCCATAACACGACTGGCAATAGGCAGCAGAATCTTCTCAAATTTGGCTCGAATGATATTCCGGAGCATCACCTTCTTGGTGCCCTTGACTTCCCGAACCCGCTCGTCGTTGGGCAGGTTGAAGGCAATGGTCTGCACCCCGGCCCGCGTGTCACCCGAGGTCATGACGATATCGGCCACCACCAGCGGAGATGACTTGCCGCGCTGGAAGTTCTTGCGCTCGTCGGCCATGGGAAGATGCATTTCCATCTTGTCTACCCATGACTCAAAAACCTTCAGCTTCTTCGATTCTTCTTCATCCCTGACCGTCAAGAAGCATTCGAATGCCGCCTTATATCCAAACAATTCGTCTTCGTAGACTTCGTATGGGCCAATTGTTACTTCAATCTTCGAGTCCAAATCCATCCAGTCCAGGTCAGACTGGAAGTAGTCATCGCTCAGAAAAGCAGCGGCCCGGGATTTGAGATACTTCGCCAGCGATTCGTTCTTGCTCTTCCCCGCTGCCTGCTCAAGAAGCTGTGATGTGGCACGAAGATCTTCAGAGTACTCCTTGGAATACGGAATAGCGGTGAGCTTGCCGTCCACCCGCCGAATAACCGTGAAGTTGCTGCGGAAAGCATCGGAATCCTGAGGATTCTGGGCCAGGTGCTGCTCGAACTCCTCCTTGGTCATGTCCACTGGATAGTAGTTGGCTCCCGAAGGCTTGCTCCCCTGCCCAATAAACGGGGCGTTGTGGTCCAGCCTGTCGTACCTGCCGTAGTTCGCCATAAGGAACCGGAAGAGAATCCGCCGGGGAGTTGTGGTGGCTTTGGAGAGCAGGTTGCGCCACGCAAGACCATCGGGCGAAGCCTGCTTCCAGAAGATGTCGTCCACGACGCGACAGGCGTGCACCAGCGGCTTCAGCGTCTCCAGTTCATCCTCGGACAGCGACGAAACGTCCCAAGCCAGTTGGGCGGGGGCGTACTTCCTCTGGCGTTTCGAGAGCTCTTCAACGCTCAGGTGTTCCCATTCACCATCGGGCTCTGTGGGCATCTCCGCCTTCCTCGTGGCCATGGCTTCTCCCTCCACTTTCTCCTCGGCAACCTTCGTCTCCGCTGCCTTCTCATCCACCGCAACCTTAGTCTCAGCTTCTGCCTTCACATCCGCAACAGCGGCCTCGCCCGATTCAACCACATCCCCACCAGGCTTTGTCCCCTTCTCATTGTCACTTCCAACAGCGCCCTTCGCTGCGCCCTTGTCCGCTGACTCTTCGGCAGTGCCCGGCTGGGCCCCCTTCTCTTCGCCCTCCTTCACGGCCGCACCACCACCTGGCTGCTCCTTCTCCGCTGTGGCCTTCTCCGTTGTGGAGGCCCCGGACTCTTCCTTGCCACACGACCAGGTCAGCAGCGCCGTGCCAAGCAGAACAACAATAGTGCTTTTCATCTTAAACTCCAATATGGAATAGTGCCCACATCAGACCCAAAACTAAATATAGAACATTCCAGTCCCATCAGCCACCCGGTTCCGATACTTCTCCACAAGGTGAGCCAATGTCACGCTCTCGAGATACTCCCTCATCAGCCCTGAGAGCTTGGACCAGACCTCGATGGTGGGGCACAGGTCCGTCCGGCCACAGCCGGGCCCATGGTGCTCCGAAAGGCAGTCTGCCAACTGAATCGGCCCTTCGAGGGCCTGGTAAATCTCAGCCAGGGTCACCTGGTCCGCTGCTTTGGCCAGCACGAAACCGCCTCCCACCCCGCGACTGCTGCGCAACAGCCCCCCGGCCTTCAACCGGGCGAAAATCGCATCGAGATACTTTCGCGAGATCCCCTGGCGGCTTGCCACAGTCTCAAGCAACACCGGTGTCTCCGATTCCATCGAGGCCAGTTCCACCAGGGCCCGCACTCCATATCGCACTCTACTGGAAAGCTTCATAAACGGAGATCACCTCTGATTGTGCCGCACCGAGGGAAATCCTCTCCGACGCGGGAAACCACCAAACCACCCATCACCGGGGCAAAACCAACAAGAAACATAGCCCCTCCAGCGGCCTCACCCGCTCTCAACTCTCTAAGGCGCTGTGCCTCCATTGTCAACATAACCCGAGCGCCTCACAGCGCCGGCCACAGCCCAGCCCCCTTTTTGCGCTACCTGCATGCCGTAACTCGCCAGCCCAGGGGCCGTGGAAACCCGAGAACCGCTCACACCTCCCGGATTTCGAAAATCACCCCACACGGGTCGGGACACGCCACCTCGGCAGACTCTGGAATCCAAACTTCGCCCGGGATAGGCTCCCGCTGCTTCAAAATAACGAACGGAAGTATGCTATTTAAAGCATATATACACATTTGTTGACCGGCCGGTAATTCCAGTTTCCCCTTGCCCCGGATGAAAAACCGGTCCCCAACCTTCAGTCGGGCACCGCAACGCTCCACCACCTTCACGACCCGAACTTCCAACTCTCTCATGTTGACCCCTTCAATAACCGGCCTATCTTAACGCTCGTAGGCCCGGCAGTCATCCAGAATGCGACACCTGCGGAGGTTCCCCATGAGCGAAGAGAGAACAGTTCCCCCCGTTGACCAGGATGATGAGGATGAGAGAGAGGAGGCCGGCCGGGAGATTATCCCCGTTGAGGACCAACTGCCAAGCCACCTGCACATCTTCACCGTGGACCAGCCCCTGTTCTTCCCAGGCATGTCCATACCCATTCACGCCAGGGACGGAGAGCGGCAGACAGTGCTCCAGCAGGCAATCGCTGCCAACAGAAAGTACTTCGGGTTTCTGGCACGCATTGACCTGCAGGAAGCCCCCCTGGCCGAGAACCACCACCGCGTGGGGGTCGTGGCCCGGATAGTGAGATCGGGGCGCACTCCCGACGGAGTCATCAGGGCCTTCGTTATGGTGGAGAAGCGTTTCGAAGTGGTGGAATGGCAACGCACGGCCGCACCCCTCGTAGCCCGAGTGAGCTACCCCGATGAAACCCACGGCGATGCCATGAGGACCAAGGCCCTCTTTGAACGCACTCGCCACGCTCTCATGGAGTACATCAAGCTCATCCCAGGCTACCCTGCGGAGCTGAATCTCCCTATGCTCGGAATTCGAGAGGGGGCCAGACTGGCCGATTTCGTTGCGGCCAACATCAACCTGAAGACCGAGGAGAGGCAGCGTCTGCTGGAGACCTTCGATGTGACCGAAAGACTGGAGCAGGCACTTATCCATCTCATGGGTGAGTTGGAAATCAGAAAGCTGGGGCAGCATATCCAGCAGCAGATTCAGGAAAACCTCGAGAAGCGGCAGAAGGAGTTCTACCTCCGGGAACAGATGAAGGCCATTCGCAAAGAACTGGGCGAAGAGAAGGACGAAAAGTCCATGGCCGAAGAAAAATACGCCGCCAAGATTGAGGCGGCACGCATGCCCCCTGAGGCAGAAGAGAGAGCCAAGAAAGAGTTGCAGCGCCTCAGCCAGCTGAGCCCTGAGTCGGCAGAGTTCAACGTCATCCGAACCTTCCTGGACGTGATGTTGGACCTCCCCTGGTCTGTGCGCACCGAAGACCGGGTGGATATCAGGAGAGTCAAGAAGGTTCTCGACGAAGACCACTTCGGCCTGGAGCGGGTCAAAGAGCGCATAGTAGAGTACCTGGCAGTGAGGCAACTGAAGGGCGACGGCGTCTCTCGTGGCCCCATCTTGTGCCTCAACGGCCCACCTGGGGTCGGCAAGACATCCCTTGCCAAGAGCGTGGGCCGGGCTCTGGATAAGAAGCTCTATCGCTTCTCGCTGGGAGGCATGCGTGATGAGGCCGAGATCAAGGGCCACAGACGGACATACATCGGCGCCATGCCCGGTAAGATCCTTCAAGGCATGACCAGGGCCGGAACCAAGAACCCCGTCTTCGTTCTGGATGAGATCGACAAGCTGGGCAAAGACTGGCGAGGCGACCCCAGCAGCGCCATGCTGGAGGTGCTGGACCCCGAGCAGAACAGCGCCTTCCTCGACCACTACCTCGACGTGCCCTACGACCTCAGCGAGGTCTTCTTCATCTGCACCAGCAACGTCAAAGAGAACATCCCCGACGCCCTGCGTGACCGCATGGAGATCATCGATATTCCAGGCTACGTCGACGAGGAGAAGGCCCACATCGCCGAACGCCACCTCCTGCCCAAACAGATCGCCGATAACGGCCTGCTGCCTGGTGACCTCACCCTGGACCGAGCGGCCATCCTGGAAATCGTCCACGACTACACCGCCGAAGCGGGCGTGAGAAATCTCGAACGCCAGATGGCAAGGCTCTGCAGGAAGGTCGCAGCCCTGAAGGCCGGCGGCCGAACCGGCACCGTAGCCATCAGGCGCCACAGCCTCGCCAAGTACCTGGGGCCCAAACGCTTCAAGGACGACCTCAACAAGAGGGTCGAGCGCCCAGGAATGGCTCTTGGCCTCGCCTGGACCCCCTTCGGAGGCGACGTGCTGCTCATCGAGAGTCAGCGCATGCCCGGAAACGGCCAGATCAACCTCACCGGCCAGTTGGGCAACGTCATGACCGAGTCTGCCCGCCTCTCCTTGAGCTACCTCAAGGCCAACGCACAGAAGCTCTCGCTGCCTCAACCCGACCTGCGAGAGACCGACCTGCACGTTCACTTCCCCGCTGGAGCCATCCCCAAGGACGGACCCTCGGCAGGCATCACCATCACCACCGCCCTGGCTTCGCTGTTCAGTGGGCGCAAGGTCAAGCCAGGCCTGGCCATGACCGGGGAAATTACCCTCACGGGAAGAGTCCTGCCCGTGGGCGGAATCCGTGAGAAGGTCCTGGGAGCCTATCGTCACGGCATCCACGAGCTCATAATCCCCAAAGCAAACCTCCAGGACCTGGAAGAGGTTCCCGCCAACGTCAGGAAGAAGATGACCTTCCACGGTGTGGAGACTTTTGAGGAGGTTGCCGTGCTGGCCTTACCGCCAGACCCACAACTCTGAACCCAGCCCGATGCCCAGCAAGCAAGAATCCCCCCATCCCCCCCCCACAGCGCCCCGTCTCCCAGGAATATCCCCTCTCCCGCCCCGGGAGAGGGCCCGGGTGAGGGCCTATAGCGCCAAGTTTCGGTCTATCGCCACTTCTTCGTTATATATATAGCCCCTTAACCCCTTATATCTGCGCATCAAACCAACCGTGCAGCTATACCCCCGTCCAGCTTGCCTGGAAGGGGGCTAGGGGGAAGGCGCGCCGTGAGCTTGTCGAACGGCTGACGTCACCCCTGCCGATCAGTTGGATTTGTGCTCGGGCATCAGTGGAGCCAGCCTCTCGACCAGCTGGGGGATCTTCTCGAACAACTTGTCCAGCAAGCCGGGCTTGTCCGGGATAGGCAGCACCCGCACCCCGTCGGGCCCCAGCACTATGACCCCCACGGGACGCACCTTCACCGCCCCGCCGGCTCCAAGGCCTGTCCCCTTGCCCTTCACCATGAGTTCCACTCGAACGCCGGCGCCATCCTTCGGAAGTGCAGGCTTCTTGTGGTGGTGATGGCAATCGGGCGACATGCCCTCTCCAGTGCCGCCACCGGCGCCGAAGCCCACTGAGGTCTTGGTCAAGACTAGCAGCTTGTATTTACCCGCCGTTATCGGCTCACTTATCGCCACATCCGTGCTGCCACTCTCCAAAAGCGTATCTCCTAGCATTTTTACAAGTGTAGTGACCTGTTCCATTGCATCACCTCCCTTATCCAAGGCGCTCGATTCGAACGCCGCCGTTGTCCACTACAATCACAGCAACGGGCTGCACTTTGGCACTGCCGCCAGCTCCTATCCCCGTGCCCTCACCCTTGCCCACTCCATTGGCATCACCATCCGAGGTGCCCTGCCCACCGCCCGACCCCAGGCCAATGGCCACCTCGCACAGCGGAACAACGTGATAGTCCCCCGCACTGATCATCTCACCAACTACGGCCTTAGATGCTCCCTTCGCAGCAAGCGTGCTCGAGAGCGAGGCCAGGATCTCTGTTACCTGTTTCATCTTCTCACCTCACTATTGTATTTTGATATACCAAGTGCTTGTCTGGAACTTCGCTCCAGCAAGATCCACAAAACAACCACCAACGTATGTATGGGCCAAAGCCTCATACTCAGCTCACCCTGCAGTTCAACTCTCTCCTCCAACCAGCAAGGTTCGATATTTACTTCAACCTTGCCATAGGGCCTGCTGAGAGAGTAGAGCGCCGATGCCAACCACGCCGTGTCCGAGGGGTCGTCCAACCCCACGGCACCTTGAATCCACCCTCTTATCCTGAGGGTCCGCAACACTCTAAAGACCAGACTCCACAAGAGACGCAGCCTGGCCACGGTGAACGGAGCCTCCTGTTCGTCCCCTTTGCTCTTGGGCCGGCCAGCGGGCCTGGCAACTCTACCCTTGGCCTCTTTGCCTCCAGACGAGGCTCTGGTCCAACTGCCGGCCATGACCAGAAGCTGCTGCCACGACCGCCTGAAGAGGGGAATACCCATGAGGCGGACTATGACCCCCTCATGGCTGTCCGCCCTGGCCATAACCACAACCCACCCCCACCTCACCAGCAAATGGCCCCGCCCCGAGAGACCACTGAGCTGACCTGCGGCACTCACGTGGGTGGGCACCAGCAGCAGCACCAGGGCCAGGGCCAGCAGCACCAGCACTATCCACAGGAGTATGTGGAGAACAATCACGCCTTCTCCCCCCTGCTTTTTGGGGTTGCCCTGAACACCATACCGGCAGCTTTTCGCCACCATGAGCGCTTCCCGGCACCCGAGGATGGCCCATCGGGCAGTGCCCTGGCAGAGTCCACAGGAGGCAAGGGGATCCGAAGGGGACGAGTCCCGGCTCGGACCGCACCTGCCGCCACGGCCGGCACCGGCGCCAGCACCTGCGCCGGCCCCTTCCATGCCCAAGAGAAACCGTCGGCAATGGCCCTTGTGGCCCCTACCCGCTCAACGGCCTCCTCCTCCTTGACAGCACCGGTAATCAAGATGTCTGCCACCTGGTCCACCAGGCCATGGGGCAGTTCCACCCGACTCTTCAGCAGGGTTCGAATCAGTATGGCCTCGGAGAAGGCAGCGGCCACCTCGGGGTTGGCCAGTTGGGCCTCCAGGGCTTTGGCCTCATTAGGGTCCAAGGTGCCATCCAGGTACTCTTCGATCCGCAAGTCCAGGTTCATGTCCACGTTGCACCTCCACCCAGTTGCGGACCCAGCACCTCCCGGAGTCGGGTCCGGGCCCTGAAGAGTCGAATTTTCACCGTGTTGGCAGGCATCTCCACGGCATCGGCCATCTCCGAAACGGTCATCCCCTGCCAGTAGTGCATATGCAGCAGCGCCCTGTCCTGGGCCGCCAGCTCCGACAGGCTCAAGTGCAGCAGATGGGCCTCTTCTCTGCTTGACGCCCCATCCTCCATCAAGTTGCCCCCCTCCTCGTCACCCGTGAGGCCACTCTCCTGGGACTCATCGTCGGTTCGTCCACCGGTGAGAGCTAATCCCGGCAGGCGCCGCAGACAAACGTTGTAACCAATGCTGGCCAACCAGGGCTCCAGGGGCCGGCAGCTGTCAAAACGATTGAGGTACCGATGCACTCGAAGAAACGTCTCCTGCGTAGCATCCTCGGCCTCGGAGGCGTTTCTGAGCATTCGCAGACTCAGCCCGTAGACCTGCTTGGTGAAGCGCCTGGCGAACTCCCGCCACGCTCGATGCTCGTTAGCGCGGCATCGCCTCACAAGGTCTGCGTTGGATATGGCTGCAAGCTCCATCCTTCCCCTCACGAAGAACCATATCCCGGCCTGCGTGAAAGGGTTTCAGGAATTCGAACGGGGTGCGATCTGGAGGCTGGCCGCTTATACCGACTCGCCCCTGGCGGCTTTGAGCATTTCGGCCTGGAAGTATGTCCGGACAGCGGAGAGCAGTTCGTCCATGTCGCCCTCCATTATCAACTCCAGCTTGTACAGCGTGACGCCAACCCGGTGGTCGGTAATCCGGTTCTGCGGGAAGTTGTAAGTTCTAATCCGTTCGCTGCGATCGCCGGACCCGACCTGAGCGCGACGGCTGTCACGCATCTCACGGTCCTTGGCCTCCTGCTCGGCCTCGAAGACCTTCGAACGAAGCAGCTTCATGGCCTTGGCCCTGTTCTTGTGCTGGGACCGCTCGTCCTGGCAAGCAACCACGATGCCCGTGGGAACGTGGGTCATACGCACGGCCGAGTCAGTCTTGTTCACGTGCTGACCGCCAGCGCCAGAAGCACGGTAGACGTCCACACGGATATCTTCCTCTCGGAGCTCAACATCAACGTCATCGATCTCCGGAAGAATAGCCACGGTCACCGCCGAAGTGTGAATTCTCCCCTGGGCCTCGGTCTCAGGCACCCTCTGCACACGGTGAACACCGCTCTCGTACTTGAGGTAGCTGTAAACCTGGCGGCCGGAAATCAGAATGACCACTTCCTTGACACCCTTAAGCTCGGTGTCGTTCACATGGGTCAACTCGACGGTCCACCCCATACGTTCAGCAAAGCGGCTGTACATCCTGAAGAGATCGGCAGCAAAGAGTGCGGCCTCCTCGCCCCCAGTACCTGCACGGACTTCGAGAAAGATGTTCTTGTCATCCATGGGGTCTTTGGGAAGCAGCAGCACCTCTATCCTCTGCTCTAAATCCTCCCGCACCGGAGTCAACCGCTCAATCTCCCCCTTAGCAAGGTCACGCATCTCCTGGTCTGAGTCCGAGAGCAGAACCTGCGCCTCCTCCAGGGCATCGCACGTCTCCCTATACTCCCGATAGGCAGCGACTATGGCCGCAAGACCGGACTGTTCCTTGGCAATTGAAGCGTAACGGCGGGGATCGGCCTGCACCGAGGGATCGCTCATCTGGTCGGTCAGTTGTTCGTAGCGCTGTTCAACTTCACGCAGTTTCTGGAACATCAACTCCCTCCAAATGACTCACAAAGGTCTCGAACGAGCCGAACTCACGAGGCTCCTCGTCATAAACAGGAGGGCGGCCCGCATTCAAATCCTCTTCGGCCTTGATACTCGCCTGCAGACTGGCAAGAGCCACCTCCAGTTGGGCGTCGTCGGGCTCTCTGGTGGTGATCTTCTGGGTCATGAGTCCTGGCACCACCAAGAGAAAGAGCAGTTTGCTCTTGGGATAACGGCCCGAGAGCTTTATGACCTCGTAGGCTATGCCGCCAATGGGGAACAGCAGCACCAGTTTCACCAGCACGAAGACCACCTGGTTTACCCAGACCGCCTCGTGAACAGCGGGGAAGAAGGGAAAGAGCAGAGCAAAGACCACAATGGCCACAAGCACCACGATGAGCAGGAAGGAGGTGCCGCAACGGGGGTGCAGTCGGGTGTGCTTCTTGGCATTCTGCACTGTGAGCGCCTGGCCATGCTCATAGGTGTGGATGCTCTTGTGCTCGGCCCCATGGTACTCAAAGGTCCGCTTGATGTCGGGCATGAGACTGATTAGAGCCAGGTAGCCAATGAAGATCGAGAGCTTGATCAGGCCGTCCACAGCATGGAAAGTCAGACTACGCCCCCCAGCCAGGGCCTCCGAGTCCAGCAGCCAGCCCAACCCCAGGGTCAGCACGTGCGGTAGCGCCGCAAACATGGCAAAAGCAACAAGAACGGCCACCACCATGGTTATCCATAGAGGTGATCCCTCCTTCTTGGATGGTTTCGCCGATGGATCGACCACGGGCCCGGCCTTCGCCTCGCCCGAGGGGCCGCTTCCCCCTTCCTTGGCGTACTTCTCTTGCACTTCCGCGGAGAACGCAAGAGCGCTCATGCCGTTATGCATGGTCTCGCCAAGGGTTACGATGCCTCTGAAAAAGGGCCAGCGCAGGAACCGCCATCGCTCAGCCAGAGGCAGCCACGGGCGCTGCCTCACGACCAGCGAACCCTGGGGTGCCCGGCACACAACGGCGAAGTGCCGAGGGGATCGCATCATGACCCCCTCGATAACCGCCTGACCGCCTACCTTCGTAGGTGCCATGGGTACCAGCTTCGTGTGAGGAATAGAACCGAGAAGCTACTTCGTGACTCGGCCGTACTTGCGGTTGAACCGGTCTACGCGACCCTCGGCATCCAGCAGCTTCTGCTTGCCCGTGAAGAACGGGTGACACTGGGAGCAGATTTCCACCGAGAAGTTGCCCTTGGTCGACCGGGTCTGGACCACGCTGCCACAGGCACAGGTGATCGTCGTCTCTGCGTATTTGGGATGGGTGTTCTCTTTCATAAGCCTACCTCTTCAAAACGGGGGCGGATCCTACCCTCAATGGTTCATGGAATCAAGGAATTCCTTGTTGGAGTCGTATTTGCTCACGCGGTCCAGCAGGAACTCCATGGCGTCGATAACGTTGAGCGGATGCAGAAGCTGCCTCAGAATCCAGACCCGGTTCAGCACGTCCGGGGAGAGTAGAAGCTCTTCCTTTCTGGTGCCCGACTTGTTGATGTCCAGGCAGGGGAAGATTCGCTTCTCCATGAGCTTCCGGTCCAGGTGCATTTCGCAGTTGCCCGTGCCCTTGAACTCCTCGAAGATCACTTCATCCATTCTGGAGCCCGTGTCGATGAGCGCCGTGGCGATAATCGTCAAGCTGCCGCCATCCTCGATGTTTCTTGCCGCACCAAAGAAGCGCTTGGGCTTGTGAAGGGCGTTGGAGTCCACACCGCCCGAGAGAATCTTGCCCGAGGGCGGCACCACCGTGTTGTAAGCTCTGGCCAGACGAGTTATGGAGTCGAGCAGAATCACCACGTCTCGCTTGTGCTCCACAAGCCTCTTGGCCTTCTCGATGACCATCTCGGCCACCTGCACGTGACGCTGAGCAGGCTCATCGAAGGTCGACGAGATAACCTCGCCCTTCACCGAGCGCTCCATGTCCGTGACCTCCTCAGGGCGCTCGTCGATGAGCAGCACCATGAGGTAGACCTCCTTGTGGTTCGATGCAATGGCGTGCGCTATATCCTGCATCATCACCGTCTTGCCCGTTCGGGGAGCCGCCACGATGAGCGAACGCTGTCCCTTGCCCTGCGGGCAGAGCAGGTCGATTATCCTCGTGGTGAAGTTCCGGGGGCTGAACTCCAGATCGAAGCGCCTCTCAGGATAGAGCGGCGTCAGGTTGTCGAAGAGCACCTTCGTCCTGGCAACGTCGGGATCCTCGTAGTTGATGGCCTCAACCTTCAACATCGCGAAATAACGCTCGTTCTCCTTGGGAGGCCTGATCTGCCCCGCCACGGTGTCGCCCGTCCTAAGGTTGAACTTCCTTATCTGCGACGGAGAAACGTAGATATCGTCCGAGCCCGGGAAATAGTTGTAGTCCGGCGATCGCAGAAAGCCGAAGCCATCAGGAAGCACCTGAAGAACACCCTCGCCAAATATCGACCCGTTCTTCTCAGCCTGCGCCTGCAGCATCGCAAAAATCAGGTCCTGCTTCCGCATTCCCCTGGCACCCTCGATGCTGAAGTCCTTCGACATCTCAATCAAATCGCCGATCTTCTTTCTCTTGAGCTCTTGCAGATTCATTCTTACTCCATTACCTTGTTGGGAAAGATTTGAGGATAACCTCGTTTGAAATAACCCAGCGGGAGGCGACCAATGAAGTGCCGCCTCGACCCGTTGGGGGTCACAAACCAAAACACAAGCCAACCGCCTCGAAACAAACCACCAGTCGAACTCCCGTATTACTTGATCTTACTGGGAGGAGGACCAGAAGAGCGGAAGCAAGCTCCTCGGCGGGCGTTAGAGGATTCGAACCTCTGACCTACGGCTCCGGAGGCCGTCGCTCTATCCATCTGAGCCAAACGCCCCGAGTCAACACCGGGCCACTCTATGGGCCACATCAGCCAAGATGTCAAGCTTATTTCGCCAGAATTGGAGGCACCCAGGATTCCAAATGCACCCGTCGCAGCCTGCCCGGCCGAAACCTACTGAACGTCGTCGCCCTGCTCGATGACATCTTCATCCGTCGCAGGAGCTTCCTGGGAAAGCGACGTTATCTCGCCCCGCAACATCAACATCTTCTTGTCACCACGAACAGTGTGCCTCGTCACATCGCATGCGATGTTGCACGGCGATGCCTCGTCCTGACCAGGATAGCATGGCACATATGGCGGCGAACTCTTGTTCAAGCAGCACTCATCCGGGGTAATATCATACGACACAAGACAACCACGGCAAACTTTAATCGGGAAGGTGTAGGGCGTAGAGTGAACCTTCGTGCCATCGGTAAGATAGCCCTCCATCACAATCTCCACACTCAAATACCCCGCTGACATTATGGGGTCGAAGGCCATGTCCACGTCCAGTGCCAGACCCACCGACGGCGGCACCAATTCTATGGCAACAACGGCGTTAACCGCATTGGCAATGAACGAGGAGGCCGGCTGATACACCGACTCTGGAATACGAAGGCCGCCCGGAAGATCCAGCGTCCCGTCGCCATCGATATCCAGACCCTCGTTGCCAAAGTAGGGCCCCCTCAATAGATCGTTGTCTATCTTGTAGGTCAACCAGGCCCCGGTTATGGTAACCTCGTTGGTCTCAATCTGGAGGTTCTCCTCGCTCTTGCCCACAGCACCCTCGATGCTGGGCAAACGGGAGCCCACAACCACGTAGGCCAGATACTGGTTGGTCTGCAGCAGGTCCATGACCCCCAAGGTCTGGTATACCTGCTGACCACCACCCTGCGCCGCCTGTGGCAGGCACTGCTGCTGCCTCGATACGCGCTGGTTCCCCTGGATGAATATCGCCCCTGGGTCCTCAGCCACACAAGCCGACACAAACATAACCGATACTAACGCTAATAGGATCCTCGAGTTCATGCTCCACCCCGCTGGCATCCACCTGAACCTTAATTCAGAGGAGCCGGTTCAGCAAATTTTCCGCACGCTTTTTCTCCAGGCGAAGCGGCCGGGGGCATCCCCACCCCTCCAATACAACCCACTCCACCTGGCCTTCAACAGCCTTCTTGTCCAACTCCAGCAACGATAACAGCCTCTCCCCATCAGACGCCGACAGCCCATCCACAGGCCAGAAACCCGCACGCCTCGCCAGCGCCACAATTTCCTCCTCCACCCTAGGCTCCAACATACCCTCCAGCCTGGAGACCCCCGCCGCTACCACCAGCCCAGCACCCACACAAGCACCGTGGGGCAAACCAAAACCCTTGGTCGCCTCCAAGGCGTGCCCAAAAGTGTGGCCCAGATTCAGCATCCTACGCCGGCCGAACCTCTCCTCCAAATCCCCATCCACAAACCGCAGCTTGGCACCAATGGCCCGGCGCACCATCGTCTCGAACCTCCCCTCGGCCATGAGCCCCCCCACGGTGGCACCCCCGCACCTTGCCTCAGCCAGTTCCGCAGCCCACCCCGCAAGCTCCTTGTCCCCGGTCAATATGCCCACCTTCATGATCTCACCCGCCGCCGACCAGTGGCCCCCCACAGCACTCACCAGCGTTGGCATCGACACAAACACCCCCGCAGGCAACCGAACCACACCCAACATGTTCTTGGCACCACAGCAGTTCACCGCACACTTCCCTCCTATGGCCGCATCCACTGCCGCAAGAAGCGTCGTAGGAACCAACACCACTTCAACTCCACGCATGAACAGAGCACATGCAAGCCCAACAGCATCCATAGTGGCCCCTCCACCCGCCACTACAACCCCCACTCCCCTGTTCACACCCGCACCCATCAGCTGCCCGGCAAACTCACGGATGAACTCATAATCCTTGACCGCCTCGCCCCCGGCAACCTCCAAGACCGCCCTGGCCTGGCAGCCCTTCCCAATGGCACTCCGGCTCTCGGCCGGCACACCACGGTCCATAACCAGCACTCTCTCACGACCCGACAGAGTATCGCCGACAAAGGACCCCAGCTCCGCCCAGAGGCCTTCGTACGCCCCACAGCCTGAGACCACCACTGGTGATACCCTCCCTCCCTGGGAGAGCCAACCAGGCCCCGTCCCGCTGATGAGCACATCGCCGGGAACAAGGTCCACTTCCCCTATTCGTGCAACACCTGCCACGGACTCCATAAGGCTCAGCCTGCTAACATCCAAAGTCCAGTCTGCCATCTCGTAAAGATGCTTGCGCTCGTGCATAAGCTCACGAAGCCCCTCCGCCAGGCTTTCCGCACCCTCCAGAAGAGGCCTGCCGCCGTCACGCCCGCAGCGCCTGGCCAACTCCTCCAGGTCACAGTGCAGATAGACCGTTCTGCAGCGCCCCAGGACCATCGCCCTTGCCTCAGGGTCAGTGAGTGTCCCTCCACCCAAGGCCAGCACCTCGGGTGGTGAATCGCTCCCCAGAAGCTCCGCCAGCACCATGCGCTCGGCCTCCCGGAAAGCCCCAAGGCCACGGGTGCGGATGAACTGCGCCGCATTCAGCCCGAACCGTTGCGCAACGGCCTCATCGAGATACACCACCCTCAGCTCGGTGAGTCGCGACAGCCACCTGGCAACGCTGCTCTTGCCGGCACCGGGCATCCCGGTCAACACAAGTGGTCGCTTGGTATTGGTATGGTTCGGCGCTGGAAGAGGGTCGTTGCTCACTCGATTAGTCGGCGTCGGTTCGGACCTTGGAGGCCTGACGGTTCACTATTCTTGGCGTTACGAAGATGAGCAGTTCCGAACGGGAGTCCTTCTCGGTGCTCGACTTGAACAGCGGCCCGATGAGAGGAAGATCCGCCAGGAACGGCACCTTCTTGTGGCCCCAAGAGCTGTTGCGGGTGTAGATACCACCGATTACCGTGGTGTCGCCATCCTTCAGCAGCAACGTAGTGTTGGCCTCCTTACGCCTGATGGTGGGGTTGCCGTTGGCACCCGTCTGCGAGAAGTCCGGCTCGTTCTTGGTGAGCTGGATCTTCAACATGATGTTCCCATCCTGCGTCACATGAGGCGTCACCCTCATCTGAAGCTGTGCATCAAAGAACTGAGTGTTGACGCCCTGCGCCGAAACCACGCTCACCGGGAAAGAGATGCCCTGCTGAATCGTCGCCTCAGAGTTGTCCAGGGTACTGATCTTAGGCGCCGAGATGATCTTCACAGAACCCTCGGACTCCGCCGCAGAGAGCCTTATTGCCAAGTTCGCCGCCCCGCCGATGCTGCCCAGCGTCATCCCGATGGCACCGCCGGCCCCCTGGCCTGTTGCCGCCGGCAGATTCACTGCGAAGTTCGGGTTCGCCGGCGTGAAGAGCCCGGACGTTGTCGCCGATGCGTCGGAGGCACCGCCCGCTAGTCCAATTGAGGCCGGGAAAATCAGCCCCGTAGAATTCCCCAGGGTGGGAGACATGGCCGCATAGCCGCCCCACTGAATGCCCAGGTCCTTGCTGTACTCGCGGCTCGCCTCGACGATTCGAGCCTCGATGAGCACCTGCGGAGTCTGAGCATCAAGGCGCCGCACCAGATCCTCGATGGCAGTCACGTGCTCTTCGATGTCCTTCACGATAAGTGTGTTGGTTCGCTTATCCACCGAAACCGACCCCTTGTTGCTCAAGATGCCCTTGATCTGGTCGGTCATGTTCTCCGCCGAAGCGTAGTTCACAGGAATCAGCTTCACCTGGAGCTGCTTGAGCTCTGCCATCTTCTTCTTCTTCTCAAGCTCCATCTCGTACTCTTTCTGAATATCGCCGACGGGAGCCACCCTGATGATGCCCTGCTCTTTCACATAGTCCAGGCCGCTCGACTTCAGAATCATGTCCAGCGCCAGATCCCACGGAACATCCTCAAGATAGAAGGAGACCTTGCCCTTCACCTTCTCGCTGGTGACGATGTTGACGCCGCCAACCCTGGAGAGGAAGGCCAGCACGTGCTGAATGTCGGCGTCCTTGATGGAGAGGTTGATTCTCTTGCCAGTGTACTTCTTCTTCTTCTTACCGGGCTTGGGGTTCAGCACAGAGAAGGCCCCGTCCCCACCTCCGGAAACGGCCAGCCCCACGGCACCACCGCCCACAGGCATCCCACCCGACGGCATGCCGACGTCCTGGCTTCCACCAGCGCCAACACCCTCGGGATAGACCCCAACAGCCTTTCTTGCCCCGGCAGGCGACCCGGAACCCTTGGCGGCCTTGGCGCTCTTCTTGCCACCGCCCTGGAAGCTCCAAACCAACCCGCCGCTTCCCTCCTTGACCTCATGGGGAGCAGCACTTCTCAACTGCACCGCCACCACCGTGGTCTCAGGATCAGCCGAAGAACGGTATGACGAAACGGAGACGATGGGCCCAGCGAAGTCCGATGTGTCCAGAGTCCTCTCCAATGCCGCAGGAATCGCCGTGGCCGGAAGCAGCAGCTCGTACTCTGTGCTGCTCTTCTTCACCATGCGGTACGCTGCCTTGCCCTGAAGCCGAATCTGCACCTGGGACTCCCCGGCACTCTCGTCGAACTCGACGCCGGTCACACGAGCCTGCCGGCCTGTATCGCCCTTTGCGCCCGCCTCGGCTTCCTTGCGCTCCGCTGCCTGCTTCTCAAGCTCCGCTGCTCGCCGGGATGCCTCCTGAGCCTGCTTCTCAAGCTCCGCTGCCCGCTTCGACTCCACGTCGGCACGCCTGGCCTCTGCCACAGCGTCCCCCTTGAGCCTGGCTAGCTCGCCCTTGACCTCTTCCAACTCCTCCTTGAGCTCGTCGTTCTCGGCCCTGGCCTTCTCGGCCTCAGCCAGCTCCGCCGAGAGACGCGCAACCTCGGAACGCTGAGCCTCCAGCTCGGTTGCTTTGCCCTTGAGCTCTGCGTTCTGCTGCTCCAGCTTCTCCAGCCTCGCCAGTCGCTCTTCCGTATCAGCAACGCCCTCAGCGGCCTTTCGAGCCGCAGCGGCCTCACGCTCAAGCTCGGCTACTCTAGCCTTTCCAGCCTTAGAATCCTTGAGGGCCGCTTCGAGATCCTGCACCCTGCGGGCCAGACGCCTGGCCTTCTCCAATTCCTCTTTGGCAGCGGATGTCTTCACAGCCTCACGCCGTGCAGAATCAAGCTCGTCCCTGGTGGAGGCCAACTCCTTCTCCAGGGCACCCTTGCTCTTCATGGCCGTCCTCAGCTTCTTGAGCTCGGCCTCCAGTACCGCCGTGCGCTCAGCCGCAAGCTTCAACTGCGCAAGCTGGGCATTCAAAGAGTCCCGCTCGCGAGCAACTTCATTCAACTTGCTATTGCTGCTCTTCGAAGCGCGTGCCAGCTCAGCTTCACGCTTTCTGGCCGCATCCAGCTCTCTCTTGAGCTGCTCCGCACGAGCCCTGGCCTCGTCACCAGCCTTGACCTGCCCCTCAAGCTCACGAATTCTCTTCTCGTGACCCTTGTTCTCCGCAGTCACCGCCGTGGTCGTCTTCGCACTGGCCTCCAGCCTTTTCACCGTGCCGCGCAACGCCTTGTTCTCCTCCTCCACACGCCTGGCCTCAGCCTCCTTGCGGGCCGCCTCAGCCTCCAACGCCTTGGCACGCTCCTGGCTCTGCTCCGCCTTGCGGGCCAGAGCCTGCATCTCCTTCTCAAGACCAACCAGCTTCTTCTCCGCACCCGCCAAAGCGCCGGTTCTGTCCTTCAGGGCCTTCTCCCTGCTCTCCAGCTCCGCCTTGAGCTGCTGGTAGTTCTTGTCCTGTGCAGCACTCTTCTTACTTTCCAGCGCCTTCACCTCTTTTCGAAGGCGATCGACCTTTCGCTCCTCATCCTTGCGCTGGGCCACCAGCCGCTTCAGGCTCTCCTTCTCCAGCTCAAGCTGAGCCTGCAACTGCTCCGCAAGATCCTTCTGCTGAGAGAGCTCCTTCTCCACCCCACGCTTCTGGTTGGCCGCCTTCAGCCGCTCGTTCTCCAGAGAGGCCAGCTTCTCCTGCTGCTGCTTGTATCGAGCCTCAGCCTCACGGATGTTCCGCTCAAGCTTGGCACGGTCCTGCTCAGTCCTGGCAACCTCTTTGGCAAGCTTGTCCTTACGGCCCGCCAGCTCCTCCAAAGCCTTGCGCTCAGCTTCAAGCTGCGCCGCACTGCGCTTAATCTCTGATATCTGACTCTCCCGCACCTCTTTGGCATGCTCGGCATTCTCGTTGGCCAGTTCCTTCTCCCTCGCCTCACGCATGGCCGCAAGACGCAACTCCTCCTGCCGGTTGGCCTCCTCAAGGGCCGCACGACGGGCCTCCTCAGCCTCCACGGCCTTGCGAGCCGCTTCCAACTTCGCATTCAGCGCATCGGAACGAGCCTGCGCCGACTCGGCAATTGCCCTCTCGTTCTCCTCGCCGGCCTGCAACGCTACTGCAAGCTGAGCCTCTCTTCGGGACGCCTCAGCCTTCGCCTGCTCCAATGCTTCCTGTACCGCAGCCATCTCCGCAGAGAGCTGCTCGATCTTCTTCCTGTACTCGGCCTCGTTGCCCGAATTGGCCTCCATGGCCCTCTGAGCACGCTCAGACTCTGATGCCAGCTCGGCCCTTCTCGACTCCTCCAACCTGGCCCGCTCCTCGGCCTCTCTTCGCTGACTCTCCAACTGCGCCTGCTGCCTCAATATCTCCAGCCGCTCGGCCTCCTTGACCGCAGCCATCTCAGCGGCCGCCTTAAGCTCCTCGGCCTTGCGCTGCTCCAGCTCCGCTGCAGCTCTGGCCTCCTCAGCCATTGCAACCGCACGCTCCAACGCCGCCTTCTTCGCCAGCTCCGCCTCCGTGAGCGCAGCCGCTGCTTCTCTTGCTGCCTCCAGCCGACCAGCCTCGTCCCGCAAAGACTCCAGCCGCTCCTGCTCAAGCTGAGCCAGACGGTCCAACGCCGCCTTCTCCTCCAGAGCCTTGAGACGAGCCGCTTCTACGGCGTCGGTCTCCTCCATAGCCTTCATCTTCGCCGATTCGGCCTGCGCACGGTATCGCTCAGCCTCAACTCGGGCCTCCTCTATCTGCTGACGAAGACCCTCCTCAGCAAGACGCTTCTCACGCGCCTCCGAGGCCAGCTTCTCCTCCAGCAGACGAGCCGTCTTCAGCTCCTCAAGCAGTGCCTGCTCTCGCTGCAACAGCCCCTCCAGGTGAGCCCCCTCGGAACTCCCCCTGGCCGCAAGACGCCGCCCTTCACCATCCACCACCACCAGAATCTCCCCGTTCCTCGCCTGGACATCGTAGGGAACGTCCTTCTCGAAGGTGATGATGACCCGGGCAAACTCGCCTCCCTCTCTGCTGAAGGCCAGCGTCCCTATCTGGGTTATCACGCCGTTCATCACCTCGATAGTCCCGTTCAGCTCGCCGATATCGCCTGCCGCGATGTCGATGAGTAACCGGGGCGGTTCGGACAGGCGGAAGACGTTGAAAGTAGGCGTCTCCGAGCCGGTAATGCGCACTAACGTCGCCGCCGGATCCTCCGTAACCGTGATGCTCTGCAACTGGTTACGGGGGGGCGCACCAAACGCAGGTGCCGCAAGTGCCAGAGCCAAGAAGGCAAATAGTACAGTCAGCCGTTTCCTCATGGATATCCCTCATGATCTCAGTCCACAGGTTTCCACTCTGCGGACCAACGCCGACTCTAGCCCGGGTCAATCAACGTCGCAAAAAAACGGACGAAATTTCTCCCGTCCCCCCTGACCCCGACACCACAACAAACGCCCACACCACTCACCCCCGAAACCAACGCCGGAGAGAGACCCACGCACCATCCCCGTGGGTTGGAGCCAGGTAGACCACGGATGGCCTCAATTGCAGGCTCTGTAGTCTTCAAACCATTATTTTGAATTATTATATCTTAGACAAAATTTGTGACAACCATAACGCAGGCATGGGATACTACCACTGGGAAGTTCTCTTTTGCGTAGGCCAGCACCGCATCGTCGAATGAACCATCCTGGAACCAGACCGCTCTTATCCCGGCCGCTTTGGCCAGGGGCAATATCGACAAGGTCACCTTGGGAGGAACCACGAAATTGAGAAAGGCAATCTCCTGCGTCAGCTCCTTCACGGAAGGCACCGCTGGAATCCCCTCGATCTCGGCCTCTTTTGGGTTAATAGGGATCATTGAGTATCCCTTGTTCACCAGGTTCTTCAGGATGATGTTGCCGTACTTCTCAGGATCGTTTGATGCGCCGACCAGCGCAATGGGCAGAGCCTTCGTCCTCAACGACTCCATCACTTCGGCATGCACGTTCCCATTTCCCATCATCGGACTCCTCCATATACATTAAGTAGGGGTGCGAGCCAAGGGCCCGGCTCCTCCAATAACCGACAATCCGCTTAGGGCCCTTCGGGCACCCGCCAGCCAAACTCCACAAGGTCCGAAACCCTGGTCTTGGCCAACTCAGTGAATAGAAGCTCCCTGGCTCGCCCAAGGGAGATGCAAATGGGGCAAACAGCCAAATCCCCCGTGCAGAGCCTGGACTCCCTCTGGCAAGAATAGAGCGGCTCCTCTGCCTCGCATGCACTTACAATATCGGCAAGGCTGATATCTTCCGGGCTGCGCCCAAGAGAGAACCCTCCCAGCTTGCCCTTCTTGGAGCGAAGCACCCCGGCATCGGCAAGTTTGTGCAGCACCTTGGTGAGATAAGTCTCCGAGGCCCCAATAGCATTCGATAGGATCGACGCCTGAACAGGAGCCGAAAACTCCTTGTGCGCCAGATACCAGACCGCATGTATCCCCATCTCACTCGACATGCTCAGCTTCATGCCCACCCCTAGTCCGGCTAACCTTCGACACTGTGAACCCCGTCGTCAAGTGCAAAGAAGCAGAAGAGTACCGGACTACTCCCGACGGCGAACTCCTTGCTTTTCGTCCGCAAAAAAAGCAGCATGAGACCGCCAAGTGGAAGACCCCGGGCCTCTGGAGGCTCGACAGTTTCTCTAATCCAATCGAGGTGGTTCTAATGCAACGAGTATGGCCGATATTGGTAGTGGCTGCGGTAGTGGCCGCCTGTTCAGCTCCCGACAAAGGGGAGCCCGTTGTTGATGTGGCCGCTGGCGATAGCAAAGACCTGCTCATGGATGACACCGAAGGGCCCGCCGATCTGCAACTCCCCGATGCTGCCGATGCACTCAACGAAGTAGCGCAGGATGTGCTGACCCCTCCGGACACGGCCGATGTCGTGTGCATCCCGGACTGTGCCGGCCGGGAGTGCGGCGAGGATGGCTGCGGCGGGCAGTGCGGCAAGTGCCCCATGGCGGCGCCTATCTGTAACGAGGGTCGCTGCGAGGTCAAGTGTGAGCCTTCGTGCCAGGACAAAGAGTGCGGTGACGATGGCTGCGGTGGCTCCTGCGGCAACTGCCCCGGTGCGGCCCCTTTCTGCGTCCAGGGCATGTGCGCTGTCTCTTGCGACGCCGACTGCACAGGCAAGAACTGCGGCGATGACGGATGTGGCAACTCCTGTGGAAGCTGCGAGCCTGGTTGGGACTGCGTTGAAGGAAAATGCTCCTGCGAACCCGTCTGCCTCGACCGTGAATGCGGGGCCGATGGCTGCGGAGGCTCCTGTGGAACCTGCCCCCAGACCGCCCCATTCTGTGTCCAGGGCTATTGCGAAGCCGAGTGCACCCCGAAGTGCACCGGAAAACAGTGCGGCGATGACGGATGCGGCGGCAACTGCGGAGCCTGCCCAACCCCTGCACACGAATGTATCCAGGGCATCTGTGTTTGTAAGCCCCAGTGCGCCGACGGCGCTTGCGGCGATGACGGATGCGGTGGCTCATGCCCCGCTTGCGACTGCGGACATGAGTGCATCGAGGGCTTCTGCCAGTTCACAGCCTGCGCCGGCAAACATTGTGGTGCCGATGGCTGCGGCGGTACATGCGGAACCTGTCCTCCAGGATTCTCATGCGGCCCCGACCAGACCTGCATGAGCTCCTGCGACCTGGCCTGCCAGGGGAAAGAGTGCGGGGCAAGTGGCTGCGGCGGTCTCTGCGGTACCTGCCCACCCGGAGAGCAGTGCAATGACTTCGGCCTCTGCGTGGCCCAGTGCATCCCCAACTGCTCGGGTAAGGTCTGCGGCCCCAACGGCTGTGGCGGCTTGTGCGGCACATGCTCCCCCGCTGCCCCATTCTGCGACCAAGGCGCCTGCAAAACCCAGTGCATCCCTCAGTGCGGCTCCAAAGTCTGCGGCCCCGACGGCTGCGGGGGTAGCTGCGGAACCTGCTCCGAACCCCTCACGTGCACCCTCGCCGGTACCTGCGGCTCACTCTGCGCCTCCTGCGGATACTACCCCGAATGCTACGACATCACCTTCGCCTCGGGCGACCTCGCCAAATGGACCATTGACGGCGCACAACTGCTCACCGCCTTTGGTCAAACCCTCGCCCCCACAGGCGACCGAATGCTCATGCTCACAACGGGAAACGGCGAAAACAGGATCGATACCGACTCGGCCACAGCCACATTCCAGAACTGCCTGCCTCCAGGAAGCTACATGGCTGTAATCACCTGGAAACTCATCTCGGAAGAGTTCCGGGAGTTCTGTGGCTCCAACTTCCAGGACTCCTTCGAACTGGAGCTTGTGCCCTTTGCCGGAGGTATCTCCAAGAAGAGCTATGGCATTGACTCACTCTGCGGTCCTGAAGACTGCACCGGATGCGGCAGCGAGTATCAAGAGCTGATTCAGTCCGACGTCGCCTTGGACCAGGGCGATGCCTGGGCAACTAACTGGAGGGAAGACTCTCTCCCCTTCACACTCACGGGCCAAGAGTCTCGATTCTCGCTGACACTGTCGGCCAAAGATGCCGGCGACAGCATCTACGACACAGTGGTCCTCATTGACCGTATCAGGTTCATCCCCTGCGCCGCTGCATGCGAGACCCTTGAGTGCGGCCCCAACCCCTGCGGCGAGCAGTGCGGAACGTGCCCCGTTGGAAGCACATGCATCTCCGGCACCTGCTGCAAACCGCAGTGCACCGGCAAAGAGTGCGGCAATGATGGGTGCGGCGGCTCCTGCGGAGCATGCGGCAGCCTAAGCATGTGCGTGGGCGGAGTATGCCAATGTAAGAACACCACCTGCTCAGACGGATGCTGCGAGGCCTGGGAGGTCTGCGGCGTGGCCAGCGGGAAGTGCTGCATGCCCACCTGCAACCAGCCCTGCGCTGCCGACGGATGCGGCGGAAAGTGCCCCGGAACAGGTGGCGCTACATGCTGCACAACCGTCGCAGACTGCAACGATAACAACCCGTGCACCATCGACACATGCTCCATGGGGCAGTGCAACCACGCTCCCAGCGGAGGCCCGGGCTGCTGTACCCCCTTCGCCTGGTCCGAGAACTTCGATGACGGCGTCGCCGACAACTTCACCTTCGTCAGCAGCGACCAGGGCTTCCCGGGACTGGGCGCTTCCTGGAACACAACCAACCTCTGTGGCAGCCACTCCCCCGACTATGCGCTCCACTTCGGCATGGCCAACTCCCTCTTCGGAACCGTTTGCGCCTACACCACTGAAGGATTCCCCATGCCCATCCCAGCCAGTGGCTCGGCTACCACGCCGGCCATTCAGCTCCCCGCCCAACCAACCCTGCTCAAGTTCTGGGTCTACCCCGACATCCTTGGTACCGCCGACATGGACCGCCTCGATGTCTCCATCGTCTCCGACATGGGCTCCTCAACCTCGGTCTGGTCCAAAGCCAACCTCCAGGGCGGCGTCGGAACCTATTGGACCGAAGTCACCATAGACTTGAGCTCCTACGCCGGTCAGTCCATCAACGTCAGGTTCTCTTTCGACTCGCTGGGATCCCTCGATGCAACCAAGACCGGCCCCAAATTCGACGATGTCCGGATAATGGGCCTCTGCCCTTAAAGCGCCGATTCGGTGGTCTAAAAATATGCGTGGAACCGGGCGTAGAACTCGCCATCGAAGCCGCCCGTAGCCTTGTCTCGGAAGTGAAAAGCAAGGTCCAGCCGGGCATCCCCGAATCGGAACAACAGGTTGGGGCCGACGCCATTGCTGGTAAGAGCGTCGTTGTCGCTGAAGAACCAGCTCTCCTGCTCAACTCCGACACACAACCATTTGCCCACGATGTTTGCCTGAAGATTTGTCATAAAATAGTAAAAGTTTTTCTCGGGACGAACCTCAATATGCTCCAGCGCCCAGAACCAGTCCACCGGAAGGTATATCCACACACCGAACAGCGGGATGTCGTCCTTGAACACCCACCCCGTGAAAGGAGAGAGGGTCAACCATGAGGCCACTTTGAAGTCCGCACCCAGGTAGACCATGGGCTTAATCCGGGATAAGTCCCCCGCCGCCAGGTCCGAGGCCGGCAAAAAGTGTGCTCCCATGGAGAACTCAGGGGTGATCTCCCTGGTCGTGTGCAGCAGCAGCTTGGTCCTCGCCGGGTGAAGCGCCATGGCCTCTCCGGCCCCCAGAGAACCCAGCAGAAAGGTCGAGAGAGCCGCAATTGCTAACTTTGTCATCATGTCGCCTGCTCAGCACCGGATTGCTCACGGTTGCCTACTCGTGCGGGAAGGTTGCGCCGCCCACCCACGGAGTCCCCCTTTCCCGTTTGGGGCGGCATGGTAGCCCGTTTTTTTCGTGGCGCAACGCAAAAAGCCCATGGCCAAACCCCTTTTCAGCTCCTATCACTGTTTGGCCCTGTGCCCTGCCGACCGCCTGCTGGCGCAAGGTGGCGCAAAATCGTTGTCGTTTGCCCACTCGGGGTGTAAAACCGGCAGGGTTGGCGTCCGGAGAGTAGAACCGGAAGGCTGCTGCTGTTAATAAATGATCGTATACCCAAAGGTTGGCCCGATATGGTCCGTCTCATCGCCGCCGCATTCGTTCTCCTCTCTGTCGCATGCACCACGGTTGTGGAGGAGCCCAACAACCTCGACTCCTTCAAGGTCACCTTCTCAGCGGGCGAAACCTTCGATACCGGGACTAAAGACTCCCCGGCTCCATACATCTCCGGAACCTCTTGCGACGTTGCGGCCTGCCCCAACAACGAAACCTGCGTCGGCTTCTGCTCTTTAACCGGGGCCCCCTGTGAAATGGACACCGAATGCCTTGACAACGACTACTGCGAGAAGATCTGCGCCCGGCCCGCCTGGATCGATATCGAAGCCCTGGGCATCGACGGGGAGCCGGTCTCCCTCAAGAAAGACCGCTGGGTCCGCCTGGCGGTAGAGCCCGGCGTGGTCCCGCCTCCCTTCCGGTACGCCAAGCTTACCAAGGGCAAAGCCTCCCAAGTGATGCTCTATATTTCGAGGGCCACCGGACCCAGCCATATCTGGGTCGAAGATGCCGGCGAGGGCCCCATGTCAGAGAAATATGGCGAGTGCAACAACAACATCGACGACGACGGTGACGGCTCCATAGACATGGCAGACCACCACTGCACCGGACCGGAAGACCCCACTGAGGCCGCTGCTACCTATGCCACCGGGCTCTCACCTACCCTCTACTATCAACACCCCACCACATGGCACCTGCAATACTCCGGTCCCCTCGTGGCGACATCCCCGCTTGAAGGCCAAAACGTCCGCGTGGACACAGGCTCGCTCGTGGTCACCAATGTTGTCTCCAATGGCTTCTACGTAACCGACCTGGATTATATGCTTGACGAGCTGCCTAATGGTCTGCCCGGGTATTATAATTCAATGTTTCTTTATACATTCAACAAGCCCAGCGACGTGAACTTTGGCGACACCATCTGCTACTACTCTGGCGGAGTCATCGAGTACCAGGGAAACACACAGATGACCAACCCCAGCTTCGAAGTCATGTCAAAAGGCAAATGTGCCAGTCGCCCCGATCTATCCGGGGCGTTCAAGGTGCCCGAACCCATCGACATCACCGATCTTGTCGTCCCCGAAGACCCATCCGCCGCTGATTTCAAGACGGCGCTCACCGCCAACGCTCTGGCCCTGGAGCCCTTTGAGTCTTCACTGGTCAAGCTTCGTAACGTTGCGGTCTCCACAAGATACGTGGCCTGTGACTCTGACATGGACGGGGAATACCCCAGCGGAAGCGATGACGCCCTCTGCAGGAACGAATGCCAGAATGACCCCTACTGCACCCAGCTAGAGTCCTTCTTCCAGTACTCCCAGCTTGCGGCCTATGCCGAGAAGGAGCCCGTGCAGGGCTCATCAAAGATCCCTGGCAAAAAGATTTACGTCGGGCTGGAAATGCTCAAGAAGAACAAGCCCCTCTCTATCCCATTCATCGGCGCCAAGGACCAGACCGGCAACTGCCCCGATATCGTCGACGTCACCACCGGGGCCATTGTCACCGAGAACCCGCACCGTGTACAGATTGGACAGACCTACTTCACTGAATACGCCTGCCCCGGTCTCTTCCTTAACTCGGTGGCAGGAACAATGAGACACATCTATTTCTGCAGCAAGACGCCCGGAAGAAGAGAGGGCTGTACTCTTCAGATGCATATGGTCGTTCCTCGATTTGATAGTGATTTTGACCTTGCTAAATAGGTCACAGGTGTACCATTGGAGTGTATGAAATGAGACTCATTCAGTTCCTCCCCGTTATCGTTGCCATGGTGGCCATATCGGCCAGCTCTGCCTCAGCGGACGACCTGCCAGAACTTCCCGATGTTCCGGAAGCACCCGTGGCAGAGCCCAAAGTTGACGCCCCGAAGCCCGCTGCCCCCGTCATGCCCGTGGCAACCAGCGAGCACAAGAGCAACTCCATCTTCGACAAAACCTCCATCTCTTTCAGCTTCGCCGACGACAACCTCCTGCGAGACCCCGGCGAAACGCGCCGAAACAGCCCCGAGGCTTACTTCGGACAGCAAGGAATATCGGCCCTGGACAGGGTCGAAGAGAGCGCCTACCGCCGAAGCGAATCCAAGCTCAACATCTACAAGCAGTTCAAGGTGGGTAAGTGGCGCCCCGAGGGCGGCCTCAAGCTGCGCTTTGGCCCCGATGCCGATGGCAAGTACAACCTCAAGGACGATGGAACCTTCATCAAGCTCAACTTCGAGCCCAATCCCACCACCGCCGCCTGGCTCATGCTCTATCCCATAGACTCGGACAAGATGCGGCTTGGCTATCACTATGACATCTCCTGGGGTGGCTCCAATATCTTCCCCAAGAACTTCCGCAAAGGGCTCGTCCCCGGCGCTCAGCTCGGCTTCAAGGTCGGTGTGGTCGATGGCTTCGTGGGCATGAAGACCGCCCTCATCCGTTCACCATCTGAGACCATCCTCGAAACCCATGGCGGTAACTCCAACCAGTTCGTTGAGAGAGCCTACTACGGAGCGCTGGGTGGACTGGGCGTCGAATTTGTCCAGGGCCTCAGGCTTGACCTCTCGGGCGGTTACTTCGAAAAGGGCACCAACACCAAGCCGGGCGTCCTTGGCAAGCCCATCGTCAGCGGCGGTGGCTCGGCTCAGCTCTCCTACAAGACCGGAGGCAAGGTCGGCAACAAACTTGACCTGAGACTCTACCTGGAGAACCCCGAAGCGGCACCCCTCCCCGACGATTCGAACTACACCACCGACTTCGGATTCGAAGCGGCCCTGGAAGGCACCGCCCTCGTACAGACCCTGGCCGACCCCGACCGCTATCGCTCCACCCGAAACGAATGGTCCAAAGCGGCCTACTTCAGCACCGGCGTCCGCTTCCAGAAGCTCAGAATCCACCTGGACACCATCTACCGCGAGCTAACCTACATCGTCTTCAATGTACCCGGGTTTGACCCCTACAACGCAGTGCTCGAAGATGCGGCCCTGACTCCGGAACTCTTCGGCTCGCTCTCCGTGGACTACTTCATCGAATCCCTGGGCCTGACCCCCGCCCTCACCGTGGGCGTGCTCATGCCCTCCACCTTCAAACCCACCGTGTCCGGCGTCAAAGTGGCCGGCCCCTATGCCGAAGAGGTCTCCTCGGGACTCCAGAAGGTTGTGGTCCGTGGAACCAACGCCGGCGACTGGGATATTCTCCCCGTGGGCGAAGAGGAGATGATGGTCTTCTTGGCTAAGTTCAATCTCAAACTCAATATTGGAAGCAATTTCTTCGTTATCGGAGAAGTATCCTACGGTAGAGACCCTAACTTCGCTCAGGTCGTGCTAGATGAGCGGGGCCACGCCATCCGAAAATTCGACGACCCCGACAATATCGGCTTTGGCGCCATAGCTGAGTTCATATTCTAGCCCCGCGCTTGGGCACCTCCCCGCCAACGCTAACGCCAACTCCAACCCATTGCAGGGGGCATAGCTTGCTTCAACGGGATGACACCATCTTCGCAACCGTAACCGGTCAAGGTCGGGCCGGCGTTGCCATCGTAAGAATCAGTGGCCCCCTTGCCTTGCATACCCTCAACCGCCTCTGCCCCCCAGGGGCTCCACCCCACGCTACCCTGCAGTTGCGACACCTGCTGGACCCATTCACCGGCACAATCCTCGATGAAGCCCTGGTGGCCGCCTTCTTCCCCCCACGCTCATACACCGGCGAACAGGTCGTGGAACTCAACATCCACGGCAACCCCGTCCTGCTCAGACACCTGCTGGCGCTGCTCACACAACTCGGCCTGCGACCAGCACAGCCCGGCGAGTTCACCCTCCGGGCATTCCTCAACGGCAAAAAAGACCTCGCCCAGGCCGAAGCCGTCAACGACATCGTCAACGCCTCCAGTGTGCCAGCTGTGGCCATGGCCGCATCGAGCCTCGCAGGTAGCCTCTCAAGTCGCATCTCTGACCTGGGTGCCCGCCTTCTCGAGACTTTGGCCCGCATGGAAGCAGAGATTGACTTCCCCGAAGATGTCCCCTCTACCCCGCCAGAAACCGTCGGGGAGGAGCTGCTAGGCCACATAGCAACAATCCAAGGGCTTCTACAAGGTTTCCAAAGGGCCCGTTTCATCCGCCAGGGCTTCCGTATTGTGCTCGCCGGAGCCCCCAACGCCGGAAAGAGCTCCCTCTTCAACGCCCTCGTGGGTCACCAAAGGGCCATAGTAACAGCCGAACCAGGCACCACAAGAGACTACATCGAAGAGTGGTTGCCCTCTGCCGAAGTGCCCGTGCTGCTCGTGGACACGGCAGGAATGCGCCAGGTAGACTCCCTCGCCGAAGCAGCGGGAGTCCAGAGATCGTTGGAACAGCAGCAAAACGCCGACCTGCTCCTGGTGGTCTGGAACCCCCTGGATCCCAACTCGGCACTGACCGCACTGGAGACCGCCCAAAGCAACCCCGCAAACCTCTTTGTGGCCACACACCTCGACACCTGGGCCAGTCTCCACTCGCCCCACCACGAGACCCTCCCCAATGAACTGATTCCACCACAACTCCAACCGTCGCAGAGACTCTCCCTTGCCCGCTCCATGGCCATCTCCTCAACCTCCGGGGCCAACCTGCAAGAGCTCATCTCAGCCCTGCTCAACTCCGCCAGGCAGGCCTGTTTGGGCCACAATGGTACTCTCCCGCTCATTGCCAATGAGCGCCAGGCCGCATCACTTCAAAGCGCTGCCCAAATCCTCGAAGAGGCCCTGGAAGGTTGCCACCATCTGCCCCTTGACATAATCTCCTCCCTCGTGCGACGAGCCCTGGATGACTTGGGAACGCTGATCGGTAAGAGCCTCACCGATGAAGTATTGGACAATATTTTCTCAAGTTTCTGTATTGGAAAATAGGATGAATCAACGACTACCGATTGTAAGATTATCACTTCTGGTGCTGGCAACTATCGGCGCCGTCTCCTTCTGCCAGTGCCCCTGCGGCGACCCCAGCCACCACGGCAGGCCCGCCGAGAGCAACACCGAGGATCGGCCCGGTCATCCCCACACCGCCCAAACCGAAACCGATACCGCCCCTCACGGCGCTCTCCCCGAAACCGGCCCCGCTGAAGAGGCAGAGACCGCCCCCAAAGGTCTCGCCAAAAAAGAGCCAAAAGAATCCCTGGTTGGCGGTTGCGGTGAAGAGTGCGGGTCGGCAAAAGCAGCGGTCGTTGGGTTCTTGAAAGCAGCGCTGACCAGGACTTCCGAGGGCATGCCGTTCATCCGCTTCGTTGAAACGACAACCCTGGTTGATAACGGAGTCGCCCACGGAGAGAAATGGAGCAACCTCTTTCTCGAAGGAAAGCTCCCCGAACGGGCCCAACTGGTCAAAGAGTGGGAGGGTGAGTTCCGAACACGGGTTGGGGCCCCTATCCCACCTGAAGAGTTGGAACCTTGGCTCGGCTCAGGACTCTCCATGAATCGACTCTCTTCCACAACGGTGCGCTTTGATTTCAACGGTCCTGCCCTCGAAGGAGCCTCGGTCTCAGGAAGTTGGTCCATCACCGTTA